>JGI20215J15232_1000001_pt1 | contig 252393 bp, 180 predicted proteins | sample WetSurMetagenome_2_FD_15232 | JGI IMG/M metagenome (IMG submission 15232) | reverse complement strand
AGGAGTGTCAGGATCACCAGCACACCTGCTGTCGAAAGTAATCCCTGCTTTTCTCCGGATGGGAGAATGATTGCATTCAGCTCAAACCGGTCGGGAAACACGGCTGTCTACATCGTTTCATCAGATGGCGGAACTCCACGCCGGCTAAGCTGGCATCCCGCACCCTGCACTGTCAGGGGTTGGTCACCCGACGGTACACGGGTCCTGTATGCCTCCCCGAGAGAAACATCACCGGAAGGCTATGACCGGTTGTGGACAGTGCCTTTGGAAGGTGGACCATCTGTCTTGTTGTCAGTGCAATGGGCAACTGCCGGATCATTCTCACCAGACGCGAAAAAGATTGCTATTGACAGGGTAAGCCGGTGGGATTCGGAGTGGAGGCATTACCGCGGGGGTCAGAACACACCCCTGGAAATACTTGATCTTGAAGACCAGTCGGAGGTCCGTATCCCGTTTGAGTCATCATACGATTTCATGCCAGTCTGGCTCGGGGAAAAAGTCTATTTTCTGTCCGACCGCGACTGGACCACGAATATCTGGTCATTCGCATTGGCTACCGGGGATCTTAAACAGGTTACAAAATTTACGGGTCCCGATATAAAATGGCTCAGCGGCTGGCAGAATACCCTCGCCTACGAGCGTGACGGCAGCCTCAATCTGCTGGATCTATCATCCGGTGAGTCAAAGCAGATTGCAATAACCATCACCGGAGATTTTCCCTGGGCGGAGACCAGGTGGGAGGATGTCACCGCAAGCGCAGGTTCTGTCTCACTTTCCCCTACCGGGAAAAGAGCGATCATGGAATCCCGCGGCGAGATCTTCACTGTCCCTGTGGAGAATGGCGATACCCGCAACCTTACGAAGACATCCGGTGCAGCTGATCGTGCTCCGGTCTGGTCGCCGAAAGGCAACGAGGTCGCCTGGTTCTCGGATGGCGGCGGCAGCGGCTATACATTATTCATCGCTCCCCAGGACGGGCTGACGAAGCCCAGGAGCATCGCAATAGGAGAATCGAAGATGGCATGGGAACCTGCCTGGTCGCCTGACGGTAAATACATCGCTTTCACGGATGATAAGGTAAGGATCAGGATTGTGGACGTTGCAGGAGGAACTGTCAAAACTGCCGACAATGGCGGGACCAGCAGTGAACGGGGGGATATGGGACTCAGGTGGTCGCCCGATTCAAAATGGCTCATGTATTCAAAGACCGGCTCGAACAATTTCAGGCAGGTAAGTATCTGGTCGGCGAAGAACGACAGCATCTTTAAGGTTACGAATCCGTTTGCCGATTCATTCTCTCCGGCATGGGACAGGGATTCCCGTCATATTTACTTCCTTGCCAGCACCGACCTGGCGCTCAGCTCCGTATGGGCAAATACCAGCGCAATGACATCCAGCCCGGTCTATTCGGTCTATGTTGTAAATCTCAGGAAGGATGATCCCTCTCCCTTCAAGCCCAAAAGCGATGAGGAGAGCATAGAGGAACCGAAAAAGCCGTCGGTCGACACAAAGGCATTGAAGGCAAAGTCTGCCGATAAAAAAGCGGCAGCCGATACCAGCAAAACCAAGTCAAAAGAACCGGAACCGGTCATGATCGATTTTGCCGGCATCGAAAGAAGAACCACAGCCCTGCCGATGCCGAAAGGAAGCTACCGCATGCTCCTGAGCGGTCCTTCCGGCACACTCTTCATAGGAGAAACCAAAAAGGAAAAACCGGGACTGGTGATCAGTAAATTCACACTTGAAAAGCGGGAGGCAAAGGAATTTATAACCGGCGCCGGCCAGGTCTCAGTTTCAGCCGATGGAAGCAAGATGCTTGCAAGGATCGGCGGTGAATGGAAGGCCATGAACACTGCATCTCCATCCGGTTCTGACGGGACCACCGTCAAGGTAAGCCTGAGGATGCTTCTCGACAGGTCGGAAGAATGGAACCAGATCTTCCAGGAAGCATGGCGCTATGAACGGGATTATTTTTATGATCCGGGGCTTCATGGGAGGGACTGGAATGAGGTCTACCGGGAATATGCTCCGCTTGTTCCGTACATTAGGCACAGGTGCGACCTGACATATATCCTTGATCAGCTCGGAGGAGAATTATCCGTGGGCCACAGCTTTGTTTTCGGAGGAGATTACCCTGAGGTCGAAAAATCCTCCCCGGGACTTCTCGGGGCAGATCTTGTTCCTGAAAATCATCACTGGAAGATCAGCAGGATATACACCACCGAGAGCTGGAATCCTGAGCTGACAAGCCCGCTCGACCGACCTGGGATCAAAGTCCTGGAAGGCTATTTCCTGACGGGCATCAACGGAAGGGAGCTGACTGACAAGGATGACCCGTACCAGTTCCTCGACGGCACAAATGATATCCAGACAACAATTCACATCAACAAGGTCCCTGATTTTGCCGGATCATGGCAGGAGGTCGTAAAACCCATTGGCAGCGATAACAACCTACGCCAGAGGGCATGGGTCGAGGATAACAGGCGGCTTGTCGACAGGCTGTCGGGCGGGAAGCTGGCATATGTCTGGGTGCCCAATACTTCCAATGCCGGGCTGGTCTCCTTCAACAGGTATTTCTTTGCACAGCAGGACAAGCAGGGAGCTGTTATCGACGAGCGTTTCAACGGAGGCGGCCTTCTTGACGATTACATGGTTGACCTGATGAGCCGGAAGCTCAGGGCTGCAGCTACCAACGATGTTCCCAACGGGGAGCCCCTGCGGCTTCCCGGGGGCATTCTCGGACCTAAAGTCCTGATGATAAATGAGCTGTCGGGATCAGGCGGAGACTTCTTCCCGTGGATCTTCCGTCACCAGAATATCGGCCCCCTGATTGGCACACGCACCTGGGGCGGGCTCGTGGCTTCCTCCGTCCACTATGCATTTATCGACGGGGGTGCGATGACTGCTCCATCAAATGCTGTCTTTGATCCCGTCAACCATAAGTGGATCGTCGAGAACCAGGGCGTTGCTCCTGACATTGAGGTACTCCAGGATGCCCTCTCCCTTTCAAGGGGAAGTGATCCCCAGCTGGAAAGGGCTGTGAAGGAGACATTGAAGCTTCTTGAACAGCAGGGTGAGATAAAGGTTACCCCGCCTCCTTTTTCAACCCCTGCCAGGAAACCGGAATGATAAAGCCTGCCTACTGCACAATTATCGTTCCGGTCATATAAGTATGAATGGCACAGTGATATGTATAAGTGCCGGCTGTCGTAAACTTGAAGCTGAATGTTGCATTTGTTGCCAGGTCAGTGCTGTTAAACAGCCCTGTATCGCTGGTTACCGTATGCATTGAAGCATCCTTGTTGGTCCATGTAACGGTGGTGTTTACAGGGACGGTCAAAGAGGCCGGGCTGAAAGCGAAGTTCTGAATGTTTACATCATGCAAAGTCTGGCCGGCCTGGAGGGTCGTAAAGATTTTTTCGCTCCCATAGGCGGTGCCGACATCGTTAATTGCGTAAGCCTTCAGATAATAGGTCGTATTAGGAAGCAAATTCGTAAGGCTGCTGGTAAACGTACCGGTGCCTGACCCGTCGGCTGTTTTGTTGTCAACGATAGTTGCCCCCGGAGAGGTTTTCCAGCAGACCCCCCGCGAACTGACGGTAGTTCCTCCGTCGGCGGTCACCTCTCCGCCGGATATGGCAGTGGAGTCCGTTATATCAGTGATGTTCGCCGTTGTAACTGCCGGAATTGACGTTGATGTACCACTGCTCTTGCTGCATGAGTCAAGACTGACTATTACTGCCAATGACAGGATGATGCCCGGAACAGATTTTATAACTGTGGAAAATAGATTTTTCATGACTTCCTGAATTTTGATTATTAAACATTGGACAGAATCATTTGTTCTTCTGCCCCCGGTCAAAATGCAGGAAATTCTAAAAACTTATACGGCAGGTAATTTTAGTGCTATATAAACTCTGCAATATCTTCGAGGGGATTCCGGGTCTTCTTACCTGTTTTCTTATAGCCCGGCTTCTGGTAACCCAGGGGTGTTATGCCGTAAATGACCTGGCCCTCACCTGCACCCACAGCTGCCCTTAGCACAGCGGGATCATAAGCCTCGATCCAGCAGGCTCCCACACCCTCATTTTCTGCGGCCAGGATAATATGGGTCATTGCTATCGCAAGGTCGGTCTCGACAGAATTATACCCGTCGTAACTTCTTTTCCAGGCCTGCTCCCTGTTGCCCAGGATGATCAGCACATGCGGAGCTTCCCTGAACCATTCCCGCTGATATGCTTCACGGACTTTTTTCAGCATACCTTCCGAAGAAACGACCAGGAATTTCCAGGGCTGGATGTTGCATGCCGAAGGTGCCATCCTCCCGGCATCGAGGATCTTCTCGAGAACTTCCCTTGGGACAGGTTTTCCGGGATCATAGTTGCGGACGCTTTCGCGCGTGCGGATAAGATCGTTGAATTCCATTTCAATGGCAATTTGGTGCGTAAGGTAATAAAGGATTTTGAACTTTGATCCTTCTTTTTGTACCTTTCAGAAAAACGCCACATGAAAAAAACCTTCCTGATCTCCGGCTTTATGATCCTGATTATGACTGCTTACGGACAGCAGGCTACGGTGAAGGAGGAATACACTGATTTTGCAGTCTATCCTTTTTCAGAACCGAACCCGGTTGCCAGGCCGGGGAACATTTATCCATATTTCAGATTTGACGGATATACTTCGGTTCCGGTGCCCCAAAAGGTAAAAATGGTGGTCCTGGAGAACCGCTGGATCAAGGTATGGATAGCCCCGGGGATCGGCGGGAAAGTATGGGGGGCCCTGAACAAGGCCGACAACAGGTATTTTATCTATTTCAACAATGTCGTAAAGTTTCGTGACATTGCAATGCGTGGGGCATGGACGTCGGGCGGGATCGAATTCAATTTCGGCACCATCGGCCACGCCCCCACCACAGCAACTCCCGTCGATTATGCTGTCAGGAATAATCCTGATGGAAGCGCGTCGTGCTTCCTGGGGGCTATCGATCTGCCTTCCGGAACGGAGTGGAGAGTGGAGGTCAGGCTGCCGAAGGATAAAGCCTTTTTCGAGGTAAATTCATCCTGGAACAATCCCGGGGATCTCAAAACTTCCCTGTACCACTGGCAGACGGCAGCAGCAAATGCCTCCCCCGACCTTCAGTTCTATTTTCCCGGAAAGGCATATATCGATCACAGCGGTAATGCATTTCCCTGGCCGGTGCTTGAGGATGGCCGCGACATATCATTGTACCGCAACAATAATTACAATTCCTCACACAGCTACCATGTGCTGGGGGAGTATACCGACTGGTTTGCAGGATATTACCATGGTTCCGGATACGGTTTCGGCCACTGGACACGCTACCCTTACAAGCCCGGGAAGAAGATCTGGATATGGGACCTCTCAAGGGCCGGCGCTATATGGGCGGATCTTCTCACCGACAAGGACAAGGGCAATAGGCAATATATCGAGATGCAGACCGGATTGCTATTCAACCAGGAAGGGGAAGAAAGCACAATGAGCCCATTCAAGCACCAGTTCTTTGAACCCGGGGCTACGGAGAATTTCAGCGAACTCTGGTTCCCCCTGCATAGGCTCTCAGGAGTTTCTGCCATTTCCCGCGAAGGTGTGCTGGATGTTTCAACCGGCAGCAAAGGACTCGATATAAGGTTCCAGTCGCTGGGGTATCTTGCCGACAGGCTCATGGTTACAGACAGCGCCGGCGCACTTGTCAACGAGTTCAACCTGGCACTCGAACCGGAACAGATTTTTGAAGGGACCTTACCCGGTGCTGCCGGAGACCTGACCTTTAAGCTGGCCGGTGGCGAGCTTTACTTCAGGACGGGAGGCAGGAACCCTGCAATTCTCGATCGCCCCCTCACATCCGGCGGTAGCTTTGACTGGGGTTCGGTTTATGGTCTTTATACCATGGGCATCGAGAAATCCCGGCAACGACTATACCCTGCCGCTGAAGGGTTTTTCAGGCAGTGCCTTCAGAAAGATTCATCGTTCCTCCCTGCCTTCACCGCGTTAGCCGATCTGAAGATCAGGCAGCTCCGGTATGATGAAGCCATTAAGGATCTCCTCAGGGTTATAGCATTCAACACTTATGATCCGGAAGCCAACTGGCTGTATGCTTCACTCCTGGAGAAACAGGGCAAGTATGACAAGGCACGCGATGCATTCGGGATTACGCTGAGATCCCCGATGTACCGGGCTGCGGCGCTTAACCGGCTTGCAATGATTGCGCTCAGGGAAAAACGATATGAGGAAGCATGGGAATATATCTCGGACGCGGGGCAGCGTGACGCCACCGACAGGAATATCTGTCGTACGGCAGCGGTCACGGCCCGCCTGAGGGGTGACCAGGGCACCTGGGACCTTATGCTGCGCAGGATGTCAAATCTGGACCCTTTGTGCCATTTTGCCGACTTCGAACGCTTCTTCGTTGTCCGTGATTCCGCGGCTGAAGAAAGGTTCACAAGCCGGATCACCAATGAATTTGCTTCAGAGACCTATATCGAGATCGCCCTCTGGTATCTGGGGGCAGGCCTTGACAAGGAAGCGAGATCAGTGATGAGATTGTGTCCGCAAAATGTCCTGGCCGATTATCTTTCAGCTTACCTTGCAGACAAGGAACATGATCAGGGAAATTGTGACAACTACCTGTCCGGGGCGCTTGGGGCCGACGACAGCTTTGTATTCCCGTTCAGGACGGAATATGAAGGGATCCTGAAATGGGCAAGAGAAAAACAACCATCCTGGAAGACAAATTATTACCTGGGTCTTCTTTATGAGAGCAGGCAGAGGGAAAAAGAAGCAGGCCTCCTGTTCGATGAATGCGCCGATCTTCCTCAGAGCTGGAGCTTTTATCTTGCGAGGGGGAATTTCAGGGTAATGACGGGTTCAGACGGACTTCCGGATTACCTCACCGCGCTGAAGCTCGGTCCGGGTTCATGGCGGACCTATCACACTCTCTCGAATTATTATATGTCGAAGGACTTGTATGACAAGGCCCTGGAAACCAGTGAGAAGGCAGTATCGTTGTTCAGCAGCTCATCAATTATCAAATATGACCAGGCCGTGACGCTGCTCCGCAACGGCAGATACGAAGAATGTGTGGAACTTCTGCGGAACACCGAAATACTCCCGCATGAGGGCGAAGGCGATGGAAGAAGTGTCTGGAAGTTTGCCAACCTGCTGAATGCCATTGAATACATAAAGCAAGGGAATCCCGGCAAAGCAAGGGAATTTGCAGGGAATGCGTATAAATGGCCCGAAAATCTTGGGGTCGGACGGCCTTTTAAGACAGATGAAAGGGAAGAGGATTACATCTTCGCCATGATTTCGGAAAAGCTGGGCAGGAAAAAGGAGGCCGTTCAATACCTGAAGAAGGTAGCTGATTTCAATGGAGGCAAACCCGAAGGGAACGGATCGATAAATTACCTGACATTCATGGCCTTAAGATACCTTGGCCGGGATGACCTGGCTGCTGAATATCTTAAGGGCTGGCTGAGCGGGTGCCCGTCCGCGAAAATTGTGTCGTGGGCAACCTTCATGTCTGAAAACAATCCTTCAAGGGCGGCAGAAGTACTTAAGCCGAATCCCCCGGATAAAAACGGACCCTGGATCGCTGAGGGATCGGATGAGGATTTCAGGATAATAAGCGGGATATCCGGGATAGACTAGGCCATTCCGCGGTTTACCAGGCGCTGGTGTTCCCAGGCGGCAAAATTCTCCGGCGGGTTCACGATTTCTTCTGAAGGCTTGGGCTCGAGGCGGGCTACATGTGAAGGGCAGCCGCTGGCACACAATCCGCAGCCGATGCATTTTGCCCTGTCGACCACGGATATATCAACCGGGGCAGTGATTGCTTTCATGTGGCACCGTGTGACACAGGTTCCGCATCCGACGCATTTATCCGGGTCGATCACCGAATAATAATTGGAGGCGGCTACTGAATGCTCTATCCCGAATTGAGTGATCCCCCTGAGTATTCCGCAGCAGCAGCCGCAGCAGTTGCAGACATAATAGACACCATTGGCGACGTTGCTTACCGAGTGGACAAGGCCGATCTTTTCAGTCTCATCGAGTACGGCAAGAGCCTCCTCCTTTGTAACATAAGGTAATGCCGGTGCCTCTGCCGTTTCGGGGCCCTTGTAAAATATCAGTTCGACATGGAGCGGAAAATTGCATTTCCTCGTTCCTTCAAGGTCCTGCTGCTTCCTGCAGATGCAATCCCTCACCCTGAATGTATTGCATGACATTAAAAGCTCCCGCAGCTTATCGTAAGGCAGGATCCATTCTGTCTTGATCACGCTCTGGGCAGGAACGACACGGTGAATCGCCGGCCTGGGCTTCATTATATCAATGCCCCCCTGTTCAAGATATTCTTCAAACAAATGGGCCAGCTCATGATCCATCCTTTCGAGCTGTGCCTCATAGATACCTACAACGAATGGCGCGAGCCTGAATAATCCGATATTTGAATCACCCCATACAAATCCACGATCCATCATTGCCTTGAGGCGGTTAAAAGTCTCCTGCCCCGATAGACCGGCACGCTCAGATATCACGGAAGCCGGTTCTGGGTTTCCGGTAAGCTGGCCTGCCAGAAAGGCTTCTTCTGGCAGGAAGATCTTTTTCAGAAGAGTGATCTCAATGTTTGAACTGGTCCTTGGAAACGAGTTCGGAAGCTTGTTGAGCGAATCAGCCAGCCTCTCATACCAGCCGTTTACTGCTTCCTGATCCCTCGGGAAAAGCTTGCCGGCCGGAATAGCAGCAGTAATGCCGGCAAGAGCCGTTGTTTTGAGAAAATCACGTCGCTTGAGATGGGATTTCCCGTGTTCTTTTTTTAGCATTTGAATGTTTTTTAAGGTTCAGGTACTATTGAAAAGTATCAATACCAGTATCTTTCAGCAATAACAAAGTTATTTCACCAATTAGCCGTTGTCAAATTTATTTTAGATATACCTGAAAAATTTATTTATTTTTGAATAGGACCCAAACCTTCATAACCTGATTAACTTAAAAACCCTGTCAACGTGGAAAAACTCGCCCTGAAAGAAAAAGTCGGCTATGCTCTTGGAGACGGAGCAGCAAATATCGCCTGGAGAGGTGTCGCGACCTTTCTTTTTATTTTTTACACCGATGTATTCGGGATCAGTCCTGCCGCAGTCGGAATCCTAATGCTTATCGCCCGGTTCAGCGACGGGATAGTGGATGTGATCATGGGAGTGATATGTGACAGGACCAATTCGAAATACGGGAAATTCAGGCCATGGATACTCTGGACCTCGATACCCCTCGGCATAACGTTATCCCTGCTGTTCACCTCGCCTAACCTTGGCCCGACAGGAAAGATCATCTACGCATATGCCACTTACCTGACATTCTTCATTATCTACACGGCAAACAATATCCCTTACGGGGCCCTGATGGCTGTGATGACCGGCGACGACAGGGAAAGGACAAGCCTTGGATCATACAGGATGGTCGGGGCATTCACGGGCGGAATGGTTGTGCAGGGAGCTCTCCTTTTCCTGGTTGCACATTTCGGGAACATTAACCCGACAGTAAACCTGGAGAAGCTTGATCAGAAGAAATATGAAGTTACCGTATCGGCAGGGAAGGATGTAAAAAATGTAAATATCAAGACAAAGGACGGAATTGCCATGTTCGCCTGGGCTGGCGCCGAAACCGCCGATACTCTGAATGTCCCGACCCGCAGCAAAAGCTTTTCCATGGAAGCCCGAAAAAATTATTCATTCCTAGTGACAGGCGAGGAGAACCTCGAACCGGGGAAGATCAGGATCATTGACCAGAAAAAAGGGTACAGCAATTCAATCTATATCTTATCGTTCTTTCTTGCTTTCTTCCTGATGCTCACCTTTGCGGCGACAAAGGAACGTGTGCAGCCTCCAAAAGAGCAGGAGACGAGCCTGGGGAGGGACTTGAAAGATCTGGTCAGGAACAAGCCGTGGATAATCCTCCTCGTGATCGGGCTCCTGTTCAACGTCTACAATTCAATTAAACAGGGTATAGTTGTCATCTACTTCAGCCATTACATTCACAATCAGCTTCTCGCCGCATCCTATATGATCTGCCTCATGCTCGCGTCAATCGCCGGGGCGATGATAACATCCCCGCTCGGAAAAAGGTTCGGAAAGCGGAACCTGTTCATTTATGCCCTCATTTTCTCAGGCCTGATAAATGCGACCATCGTATTTTGCGGACCTTCGGCAATTGGTCCAATATTTACTATCGGGATTCTGTCAGAGCTCGGCGCCGCAATTTTCCCTACCCTGTTCTTCGCAATGCTCGGGGATGCTGCCGATTATTCCGAGTTCAAAAACCAGAGAAGGGCAACGGGACTAGTTTATTCAGCAGGTTCGTTCGCCACAAAGTTCGGGGGCGGCATTGCGGGTGCAATTATTGGCTTCGTTCTTGCCTCATTCAACTATAATGGCCAGGATGAAGTTGCTATCCAGGGCGCGGTCCCGGGCATTGTGATGCTGATGAGCTGGATACCGGCCCTCATTGCAATTGTCACGGCAGCCGTCATGTCGCTTTACCCCCTGAACCAGAAAAAAATGGATGAAATAACTATCGAACTGAACAACAGAAGGGCAAAGGCACAGATCAGCCAGTAACCTTAAAATAATCCCATAATTATGAAATACGGTCATTTTGACGATGAGAACCGTGAATACGTGATAACCAACCCGCGTACTCCATGGCCATGGATCAACTATCTCGGAAATGAGGATTTCTTCTCCCTGATCTCGAACTCCGGCGGAGGATATTCATTCTACAAAGATGCCAAATTCAGAAGGATCACCCGTTACAGGTACAATAATGTACCAATGGATGACGGGGGGAAATACTTCTATATAAAGGATGGAGATGAGGTTTGGTCACCGGGATGGAAACCCTGCAGGACTGAACTCGACAGCTATGAATGCCGGCACGGGATGAATTACACTGTGATAAGCGGGGAAAAGAACGGCCTCAGCGCACAGGTCCTTTACTTCGTACCGCTTAACACCTGGGCCGAGGTTCAGAAAGTTACCATCACGAACAACTCAGGCGGGAGGAAAAGCATCAAGCTCTTCTCATTCGTAGAATGGTGCCTGTGGAATGCAGCTTCGGATATGGAGAATTTCCAGAGGAACTTTTCCACCGGGGAAGTTGAAATCGCCGGTTCAGTAATTTATCACAAGACGGAATACAAGGAACGGCGGAACCATTATGCTTTTTACTCTGTCAATGCCCCGGTTCAGGGATTTGAGACCGACAGGGAATCATTCTTCGGGTTATATAACGGATTTGACCATCCGCAGGCGGTGTTTGAAGGAAGCCCGCGAAACAGCGTTGCCCACGGCTGGTCGCCAATTGCTTCCCATTTCCTGGAAATAGAGCTCGGCCCGGGTGAGAAGAGGGAACTTGTTTTTGTCCTGGGATATGTCGAGAACGGCGATGAAGAGAAATGGGAATCGAAAGGGGTGATCAACAAGAAGAAAGCCCTGGAAACGATAGCCCGTTTTGACTCGGTTGCAAAAGTGGATGCCGCGTTGGCCGGGCTCCGGGAATACTGGGACAGGCTTCTTAGCATATTCACGGTTGATTCGGGTGACAAAAAGCTTGACAGGATAGTGAATACATGGAACCAGTACCAGTGCATGATCACATTCTGCTTCTCCCGTTCAGCTTCCTTCTTCGAGTCAGGAATAGGTCGCGGGATGGGGTTCCGGGATTCAAACCAGGATCTGATTGGTTTTGTCCACCAGATCCCCGAAAGGGCAAGGGAACGAATTCTTGATATTGCTTCGACACAGTTCCCGGACGGCGGGTGCTATCACCAGTACCAGCCGCTGACGAAAAGGGGGAACAACGATATCGGGGGTGGATTCAACGACGATCCCCTGTGGCTCATCCTGGGGACTACCAGCTATATAAAGGAAACCGGCGATTTCAGCATCCTCGGCGAGACCGTGCCATTCGACAATGATATGACCATTGCCCGTTCGCTCTTTGATCACCTCACGGTTTCATTTGACCATGTAATAAACAACCTCGGGCCCCATGGGCTGCCGTTGATCGGACGGGCCGACTGGAACGACTGCCTTAATCTTAACTGCTTCTCGAATGATCCCAATGAGTCATTCCAGACAACCGAAAACAAGACCGAAGGATCAAAGGCTGAGTCGGTTATGATAGCCGGGCTCTTTGTTGCATACGGCCGGGAATATGCCGAACTCTGCATGAGGACCGGGAAGGAGGCTGAAGCTTCACGTGCCCATAAAGAGGCGGGAAAGATGGCTGAGACAATAAAGAAATACGGTTGGGACGGTGAATGGTTCATAAGGGCTTATGACTATTTCGGCAGAAAGGTAGGAAGCAATGAGAATGAGGAAGGCAAGATCTTCATAGAATCACAGGGCTGGTGCACAATGGCCGGGATCGGCAGCGAAGAAGGGATGTGCCGGAAAGCACTCGATGCAGTAAAGGAACGGCTTGATTGCGAACAGGGGATAGTCCTCAATAACCCTGCTTTTACAAAGTACATCATTGAATACGGTGAAATATCTTCATACCCCGCAGGATACAAGGAGAACGCCGGTGTGTTCTGCCACAACAATCCATGGATAATGATCGGCGAAACGGTTGCGGGTAACGGCGACCGTGCATGGGAATACTACCGCAAGATCTGCCCCTCCTATCTCGAGGAGATCAGCGACCTGCATAAGACCGAGCCCTATGTTTATGCCCAGATGATTGCCGGAAAGGATTCCTTCAGACCAGGCGAGGCAAAGAACTCCTGGCTTACCGGGACAGCTTCCTGGAACTTCTATGCCATTACGCAGTTTATCCTCGGGATCAGGCCTGAATATGACGGGCTGGCCATTGATCCATGCATCCCGCAAACCTGGAAAGGATTCAGGGTTTCAAGGAAGTTCAGGGGCGCGGTCTACAATATTGAGGTGCGGAATCTGGACGGGAGGTCAAAAGGATTAAGGGAAATCATTGTCGACGGAAAAGCCATAGGATCCAATATTGTGCCGGTATTCGGGGACGGCAAGGAACATTCGGTGGTTGTAATCCTGTAGGAGTAAGAGTGACTATTTTTTTTCAGAGATCAGCGAGAAGAAACAGAAGGCATGGAGACACCTGCGATCCTCAGTGCTGAATCCGTGACCCTCTGTGAAACAATTTTCAAGAGCAAAAAAGTTCATTAATCCTACCGGTCGATCCATTTTTTGAACTCCCCGACCTTTTCGCGGCTCACGACAAAAAGCTCATCCTTTTCCAGGTTCTTTACGGTAAGCTGCATTCTGTTCGAAGAGTAGCTGTACATCAATGAAATAGCATCAATATTCACTATGCACTCCCGGTTGATCCTGAAAAATTTACCGGGGTCAAGCATACTCTGGAGCTGATCGAGTGAATAATCAATCCCGTAATCCCTTCCCTGGTTATCAGTCAGAAAGACATTCCTCTCGCTGATGTGGAAATGGCTTATCTCCCTGGTTGTGACCGACCGGTACTTTTCGCCTGTTCTTATGAGGAACCTCGTTTTATACTGGGTCCGGAATTCATGAATAAGCTGCTTGAAATCCCTTTTGAAAGGGTCCTTGTCAGCATAAAAAAACTTGTTGAATTTCTGGATTGCATTCCTGAGGGATTCCTCATCAATCGGTTTCAGGAGATAATCAACACTGTTCACCTTAAATGCTTTCAGGGTATACTCGTCGTAAGCGGTTGTGAATATTACAGGGAACTCAACATTGATCGTCTCGAAGATCTCGAAGCACAACCCGTCGTCAAGCTGGATATCCATCAGGACAAGATCCGGTTCCGGCTTGTCCTGGAGCCTGTTGATAGCATCCTCCACGGTCTCGATAACTCCAATGACCGAGACTGATTTATCAATTTTCCTTAGCAGCTTGACTATCTTCTCCGCTGCCGGTCTTTCATTTTCAATTACAAGTATTTTCATATCAGTGGCAGTTTAACTATGAACTGGTCCCCTGTCTCTTCCACATTCAGCTCCTTCCCGCACCGCAGCCTTATCCGTTCCGAAAGATTCCTGAGGCCAATATTCGTCGACTTAAGCTGTGTTGCTTTTCGCTGCAGGTTATTTCTGACAACTATTGATTTCCCCTCGAGGAAAACATCTATCCTCAGTTTGCTTTCCCTAGTGGCAATATTATGCTTGATGGCATTCTCGATCAGTATCTGCAGGGATACGGGAACAATTTCATAGTTGTCAGGATCCGGGACATCAATGGAAAGCAGGATCTTCTCATCATCCCTTACCCTGTGAAGGCTGAAATAATCCGTGAGAAAGTTCAGCTCTGTGCTGAGGGGCACTTTGTCTTTCTGTCCGTTCTCAAGGATATACCTGTAAACTGACGACATGTTTTGTATGAACCGATCAGCCGCCTCAGGCTGGGAGTGGATCAGCGAGGAAATCGTATTCAGGCTGTTAAACAGGAAATGAGGGTTCACCTGACTTTTCAGCGTTTCATTCTGAAATATAAGATTCTCCTCTCTAAGTTTCTGCTCCCTCCTGAGAGAGGTCTGCCATAGTAAAACTACAAACACAATCCCGCCAAAGGTAAGCCCCTTGATCGTTGACTTAAACCAAGATTTAAGCCCTGAATGCTTAAGGAATTCCGTAATTTCAGAAAGATTGTTTCCCCTGAGCAAAGCCATGGAATACTGCAGAATAAGAAAGATAACAAGCGAGAATAACAGGCAGCCTGAAATAAAAATAACAAATCTGACCAATACCAACCTGGTAATATCCGCCGGGCTTCTGTCAAAATTGACCTTCGAAAAAAGCAGATTCCCGATAAGAATGAACACTTCGAGCTGGGTCATGAGAATGATGAACAAGCTTGCAGAGGAATAGGGATCGCGGAACTCCTTCCTGGCGATCATCATGAAGAAGGTCACAACCAGCGAAAGCAAGAAGATCAGGATATGCGATAGGGGTTTCCGCAAATTCAGTATATCCGAGAGGGCGAAGGATTTCATAATATCAAAATTAACCAAACTTTAATTAATTCGTTCCACTGTAAGTTCCCTGATCGTCTTTGTCATGAACTTGTCCTTAAGACCGGTCACTTCAATTTCCTGGAATGTCGCGCTGTAGATTTCAGCGAATTCAATCTGCCTTGTTTTAAGGGAGACCCAGGTATTTCCCCAATACTGTTCGGTCCCTTTTGTATTTACATTGTTCACATGGATAGCCACCTTGTTGTTAAGCGCCCTGTATTCGATCACTGCACACAGCTGGCCGTTCCTGACCGATATTCCTGTCCAGCAGAGCTGAATGGAGGCATGGTTGTATTTCCCTATGCCGGCCATGTCGAATTCGCCCTTTATGTCAGGCAGGCTGATCACCTTATTGATCTTCAGAGAGTCATTGTACCTCCACGCGAAGAGCTCGACACTCAGCATGTCCCAGATAAGGTTCCTGGCGAAAATATTGTCAATCGATGTCGGAAATGATTTGAAGCTCTCTTCGTTCATCATGCCGCTCGATGGGATATACTTGAAGTTCTCCATGAACTCTTGTTTTTTCCCCTGTCCGAACGGTGCTGCCTCGTCTTTTGAATCTGAGACGGATACATTGGCCCATTGTGAATATCCGCCACTATAACCGCGGGTATAATCACCGGTTACCATGGTTTTCCCGGTGAAATTTCCATATATGTCCATATTCTTGTAAACGGCTATCATCCTGTATTTTTGGAGGTTGCCATTATCAGCCGGCCTGCCCGCAGGAAGTGCAGTCATATATTCCCTTGTAAGCTTGTTCAGGTTCTGCCCATAACAGGATGCGGGGATCAGCAGGGAGGGAAGGATCAGTCCCATTGTCATTAAAAATGCCAGTCTGGTTTTCATAGCTATTATATTAGGATTCGACAATTACTACGATCCAAAGAAACATGCAGGGAAGGCCAGGAAAAAATAAAACATGCGGAATGGTACTGACTGAATGCCGAACCGTATAATCGGGTGCATGAACCGTAACCCGGCAAAGTGCTGATTCTTCACCAATGGGATCCACACCCTCACCTTGTAACCTGGAACCCTGCACTATAACCGCAATAATATGCAGAATAATCAGTTATTATACTACCTGATCTCCGGCACCCTACCGGGTCCCGGATGAATTCAGTATGAGAAGCTTGTGGTCTGCATAAAAGTTTTGTAATAAATGATGCCGCTGGTCTTTTGATCAATTTGAAAACATGAGTGAGGAGATACTTAAGGCGCTGATCGAGCTTTTTGCCCTGATAGTAAAGCAGGATGACGGAATCATTAAGGAGGAGCGTGATTATGTTTTGAATTTTCTCGATAAGCAGCTGAATATAAACACGCTGATCAAATACATGCTTCTGTTCGATGAACTGACCAGTCCCGGCAGGGAGGTGAAGGATGACATTGAAAGCAATTCGGGCTCGATCAGGGAATCATTCCGCATACTTAATATCTGCAAGCAGGTAAACAAAACCCTTAACAAAGGCCAGAAGATAGTTGTGCTGATCCATCTGTATGAGCTTATCAAGATCAGCAAGAAGTTCACGCACAACAGGATAGACATAATATCTGTTGTTTCGGAAGTTTTCAGGATCATTCCTGCCGAATTTGCCGCAATCGAGCAGTTTGTGAAAAATGATGACCCGAGGGAGATCAGGAACCCGTCGATACTCATTTTCAGGCCTGGCATCACGGCCTGCGAGATCTGCAACAAGGTTCATGAGAGGCATGAGGATACTGCCGTAATCTTCCTGATGGTCCCGAGCGTCGATCTTTACTTTGTCAAGTACTATTCTAACGATCAGCTCTCACTGAACGGTCTGGCGATAGTCAAGGGACAGATTTACTCGTTCGCGGAGGGAAGCGTGTTGAGGTCAAACTACGGCCATCCATATTATTTCAGCGATATTTTCGCCAGGTTCCATTCGAGTGTAAATACCCAGAAACTCTCTTTCAGGGTCCGGAATGTCAGCTACAGGTTGCCCAACCATCAGAAGATCCTTTCGGACCTGAGCTTTTCTGCCGAGCAGAACAACCTGGTAGGCATCATGGGTGCAAGCGGCTCAGGGAAGACCACATTGCTGAATGTGATGAGCGGGATAAGCAAGCCGGCAACCGGGACTGTTACCCTTAACAAGCTTGATGTCTTCCGCGACAACGGGAAGCTTGAAGGGGTCATAGGTTATGTCCCCCAGGACGATCTCCTCATCGAGGACCTTACCGTTTTTGAAAACCTCTACTACGCTGCCTGCCAGTGTTTCGGGAACAAATCCCATGAGGACACTTCAGGCCTGGTGGAGCAGATGCTTGCCTCGATGGGGCTTTCAGACAAAAAAGACCTGAAGGTAGGCAGTGTGATGGATAAGGTGATCAGCGGCGGACAGAGGAAGAGGCTCAATATTGCACTTGAACTCATCAGGCAGCCATCCGTGCTGTTTGTTGATGAACCCACATCAGGCCTCTCTTCAAAGGATTCCGAAAACATAATGGTGCTTCTCCGTGAGCTTGCTCTCAAAGGTAAGCTGGTGTTTACGGTGATCCATCAGCCTTCGTCCGACATTTACAAAATGTTTGATAAAGTGATCATCCTCGACCAGGGAGGATTCATGGTTTACTACGGGAACCCGATCGATTCGGTGATTTATTTTAAAACCCTTGACTCACAAATAGATGCCAGCGAAGGGGAATGCATGGCCTGCGGCAATGTCAATCCCGAGATCATCTTCAAGATACTTGAGAAACAGGTCGTCGATGAATTCGGGAATTATACCGAAACACGAAAGGTCAAACCGCGGGAATGGTCGGAAAAATTCAAAAGCCAGCAGCTTCCCGATTCCGCTTCCGAGGCAGATGACCAGCCGGAGAAGAACCTTCATCAGCCCGGCAAATTAAGGCAGTTCGCTCTCTTCTTCTCAAGGGATCTCAAAAGCAAGATTTCAAATGTCCAGTACGTACTGCTGACCGTGCTTGTGGCTCCGGTTCTTGCATTCATACTGGCGTTCATCATAAGGTACATACCTGACCAGTCCTCATTGGTTTATCATTTTGCTGAAAATGATAATATCCCGACGTACATCTTCATGTGCGTCATCGTCTCCCTGTTCCTGGGTCTCACTATCAGCGCCGAAGAGATATTTCACGACAGGAAGATACTGAGGAGGGAGCAATTCCTTAACCTCAGCAGGGGCAGTTACCTGAGTGCAAAGGTCGCTCTTCTTGCCGTCATTTCAGCACTGCAATCCCTGCTGTTTGTCCTGGTGGCAAACCCGATCCTCGGGATAAAGGGCATGCTGTTATATTACTGGCTGGCGCTTTTTGCCACAGCAGTTTGTGCAAATATGATTGGTCTTATCATATCCTCCACCTTTAATTCGGTGATCACGATCTATGTGGTTGTCCCCCTGCTGATAATCCCGATGATGGTCCTCAGCGGAGCGATGTTCCCGTTCAACAAGCTGAACAGGAATATCACCAGGATCGACAAGGTCCCGTTTCTGGCGGAGCTCATGCCGACCCGCTGGAGCTACGAGGCTCTGATGGTTAGCCAGTTCATGAACAACCGTTACAGTTCGATGCCTGTCGACGGGAAGAAGGAGACCATCTACTCCGTCCAGAAAAAGATCAACCAGGCCGATTTCAATTCAGCGTACAGGATACCTTCGACGATCAGTGTGATCGGGCATGCAAAGTCCCGTCTCGGTTCTGAACCGGGTAATCCCCCTGTACAGGCAGGGTACGGTCCGGAGGAGGACCTTCACCTGATAAGGAACGAATTAAAAGAGATAACTGAGGCATCAGGATTGCCTGAGTTTGCAATGGCCGGCAGCCTGTATCCCGGAAGGTTTACGGCCGGCGCCGCCGACTCACTGGTCTCCTGGCTTGGATACGCCGCAGGTGTGTTCAATCATGCCGCCAACAGTACAGCCGGCCTCAAAGACAGGTTCATCAACATTAACGGGCTGAATGTCAGAAGTCTCGAGAAACTCTACTATAACTACAAGCTTGAAGAGATAGTAACAAAGTACTATGAGACCGATAAGATCCTGAGGTACAAGGACTCTTTTGTGCAAAATATGAATCCGGTGTATAATGATCCGTCATTCAAGGGTTTACTGAGGTTCCGAACACATTTCTTCGCTCCTTCCAAGTATTTCCTCGGGATCAGGATCAGCACCTTCTCATTCAATATTCTGTTTATAGGTTTGATTGCCATGTTTTCATACCTGATACTCTATTTTGACGTTCTTAACAGGATCGTCAGGCTAACAAAAAGATTTAAAATCTGAGACAATGATTCAAATGACTTTAAATCCAACTTTTTTTATTTTTGTATTAACGAAATGAATTTCGTGAATGAAAGGAACATTAATTTTAATCCTGTCTGCTGCCCTGGTGACATTGTTTTCATGCAGGCATTCCTCAAGGAATCCCGGGCAGGTAGTCTACGCGGAAATTGATTCGGTTTCCACCGGGAATGCCGGACAGTTGAGCGCCGAAGAAGCAGCCGAGGAGATCTCGAGGAATTTTTCCTCCCCGATTGAAATTGCCAATCTTCTCCAGGAGATGAATGTGCCCTATTCTCCCCAGTACCTGGCATCATCGCTTAAGGCTGCCGATCAGGCGACCTCATTCGACAAGGCAATGGCACTCGGCTTCCTGGGAGCGGACCTTGGTTATGTCAATATGTACGAGATGACCGGATCGTCGATTGACCTGCTGAAGTCGATAAAGAAGCTTGCCGATGGGCTGCTGGTCGGCCAATATATCGACTTCGAGACGATCAAGCGGCTCTCCCTTGAAAAGTCCAACATTGATTCCCTGATGTTCCTGTCGCTCGATTCCTACACGAAGATCGACAAGTACCTGAGGGAAAAAGGCAGGGGACACTTATCATCACTGATGATCGTCAGTGCCTGGATTGAGTCGCAATACCTCGCTGCCCAGGTAATACAGAAATATCAGGACAGGAGGCTCCGGGACCGGATCGGGGAACAGGAATACTTCATCGATGACCTTATCAGGCTGATCTCTCCGTATTGCGGCCAGGATGATCAGTTCAGGAAAATATGTGATTACCTGTCGACCATTAAGGAGAAATACAGCAAGGTTGAAATCACCTATCACAGGAGCGAGCCTGTCACCGCCGAAAAGGATGGCGGCCTTGTCGTGACCCAGACTGATAGCAGCTTCGTTGCCATGACTGACAAACAACTAAACGACATAACCTCTGCTATCATCGACATAAGAAATAAACTGATTACCAGTAGATAAATGAAAAAGTACCTGACGGGATTCATCTTTTTGATTCTGCTGCTGTCTGTTTGTTCCGGACAGACAGAACCTGATTCGCTTCTGAGGAGATGCATGAAAACAACAGGGCCGGCATCAAAATACCTGAAAGATTACAAGATCCAGCTTGGTGACGGAGTCTTAGGCAGCGATTTCAGATACAGGGCAAACCTGTCACTCTGGAAAAATACACGGTACCGGTTTACAATGTGCACTGCCGACGATTCGAGGGGCAGGCTCATCCTAAGCATCAGGGACGATCTCAACAGGCCGGTCCTTTCATCCTTTGAAAAGGGATCTGAAACTGTTTATTCATATGTGGATTTTGTCTGCAATAAAAGCGGCATTTACAAGCTCTACTTCGACTTTACAGGGAACACGTCCGGTTCGGGCGTAAGCATCGTTTCGCTGGTGCAATAGATTGATTCAGATAAGATTAAGTATCTGCACCGCTGCCACCGCCGCAAAAAGGGAAACGAACAGGATCTCGGGGATCAGCTTCCTCCTTGCATGAATAAAATAATGTGACATTATATAGCTCGCCGGGATTGCAGCAATCCAGAACATTTCCGTGGATACCGACCTGGAGACAAAATACAGGGTCAATGCCAGCAGCAGCGTCCAGATCATGAGGCTGAGCGTTTTGCGCGATTTGATCTTCTTCCCGCCGGGGTATATTAACAGGTGAAGGAGGCTGACAAGCAATATAATTCCGGCAGTTATCAGGGCAATCAGCTCTGTTACGGAGAATTTGTGCGGGTCGGCTTCCCCGAAGAGGTTATAGTTTGCATCGGCTGCCAGTTTTCCAAAATCCTTCCCGGCAATATACAGAACGCCATACAACAGGAACAGAGGTGTGGCAACGCCCAGGACCGAGATCATGATCTCCCTGAAGCTGCCGGTTCTTAAAAGTGCTATTCCTATAATGAGGAGCAGCCCGAACCACAGGAAATTGAAATAGAACATTGACCCAATGCCGATCAGGAGGCCTGCATCAAAGAATGAATAGGCAACTCCCTGAACCTTATAGGAATCCATTATTCTTACCGACGCCACCAAAAGAAGTATGGCTGCCGGCAGCACCGGGTTCATGGTTTGCTGTGTCACAAAGATCCCGCTCAGCAGAATGAAGAATAAAGCCGGCAAAAAGGTCCGTTCGCCTAAAAACAGATCAGCCGTATTGAAATTCACGAGGAGGTATGAGAGCAAAAGTACCAGGATGAAACCCGCAAAAGCATAAACCAAGGGCCCGATGTGTGGCAGTCCTGTCAGAATCGAATATAGGGGCATCGGCCTTTCACTGAAGCCCTGCCCTGTGGGATCGGGCGGATGCAGGAATGATCCCGTCCAAACCAGGATCGAAATAATGATTATCATTATAACTATTTCCGGTCCGGTCCGCCTGAATCTCTTTAGGAACATCTTTTACTGGAGGTCAAATCCGATATCGGTGCGGTAATAAATATCCTTGAATGTTATTGCCCTTGCATTGCTGTAAGCCCCGTCCAGAGCCTCCTTCAGGCTCCTGCCATGATGGCTTACTGCCAGGACCCGGCCGCCTGAAGTAACAACCTTTCCGTCTGATAGCTTTGTTCCGGCATGAAAGACCAGAGCCTCTTTCACACTGTCAAGCCCCGAAATTTCGTGGCCTTTGGCATAGCTGCCCGGGTAACCGCCTGATACAAGCATCACTGTGGCAACGTATTGATCATCGATCTCAAGGGTCTTTTCCGCCAGAGTGCCGGTGGCCACTCCTTCCATGAGGTCGAACAGGTCAGATCTTATCCTGGGGATGATGACTTCGGATTCCGGGTCGCCAAGCCTTGCATTGTATTCAATGACATATGGGTCGCCTGAAACATTCATAAGCCCGAAAAAGATGAAGCCCTTATATTCAATACCTTCCTCAGCAAGTCCTGACAGGGTGGGTTCGATGATCCTTGTCCGGACCTTCTCCATGAATCCCTTGCTGGCGAAAGGAACCGGCGACACCGCTCCCATTCCTCCCGTATTTAGCCCCGTATCCCCTTCCCCGATCCTTTTGTAGTCTTTAGCGGATGGCAGCAATTTATATGATCTCCCGTCGGTGATAATGAATGCAGATAGTTCTATCCCTTTCAGGAATTGCTCGATCACAACCTTCCCGCCGGCTTCCCCGAATTTCCCCGAACCAATTTCTTTAAGCTCCTTTTCAGCTTCCTCAAGGCTGCTGGTTATGGCCACCCCTTTCCCAGCTGCAAGCCCATCGGCTTTTATCACAAACGGGGGTTCGAGGGTCTGCAGGAATTTTGTAGCTTCCCTTATAGCATCCCTCGAAAAGCTCCTGTATGCCGCTGTCGGGATCGAGTGGCGGACCAGGAACGATTTTGCAAAGTCCTTGCTCCCTTCGAGCATTGCGGCTTTCCCTGAAGGGCCTATCAAAGGGATATTCCTCAGATAGCTGTCATTCAGGAAGAAATCATGGATACCTGCTACAAGCGGTGCCTCGGGTCCGACGATAACCATGTTTATGGCATTTTCACTTACCGCTTTCCTTACTTCCGCGAAGTTCTCAGGGTCAATCTGCAGGTTGACGCCCGACAAAGCGGTTCCTGCATTTCCGGGGGCGGCAAAGATCTTATTGACCCTGCTGCTCTGCACAAGCTTCCAGGCCAGGGCGTGTTCCCTTCCGCCTGATCCAAGTATCAGAATATTCATCTGGAAAGAATTATCAAAATCAAAAGTAATATTTCGGACGGATAAATAAAATCCCGGCCAGGCCCGGGATCATCCACCGTCGGTCATACGGCTGTACCTCGAAAAGGTTTGCATCACATTGTCCACATAGGTTTTCGATACCGGGATATCGATCACCGCCGGATTGTCCATTTCCAGCTTCAACCCCTCCTTATCCTTCCTTATGACCTTCACTTTTTCGAAATTGACTATGAACGACCTGTGACAACGTATAATTTCGGTTCCCGCAAAAATTTCCTCCATTTTCTTAAGCGTGTCGCGAAGAAGGTACTTTGAGATCTTACCCTTGTTCATGTAGCAGATGCTGACATAGTTTTCCGCCGATTCAATATAGTAAAGGCTCTCGTTCTTGATCGAGAACTTAAGGACACCCTTTTCATCATAGAAAGGGATCATATCCCTAAGGTTACCCGGGGGTAGCTGCACATCCTCGAGTTTTTCGATCTGCTCCTTCTTGTCGCGCCATGAAAAATAGAGCCACAGCACCGAGTATGGCAGCAGAAGGACAAGGGCAGTATTACGGGCTGACAGCTTGACCAGGTCAGTAAAGATCCTTATATCCCTGAGAACGAATTTTTCGAAAAGTGCATAGAAGAGCGCCATCATCATGATTTCCCCGGCTATCCAGACAAGGTACTCCAGGAGCTTGATTATGTGTCTCTTGCCGGTATAATACATTATGATCCTGCTGATCACGACCACAAGCACGCCGGTTAGTATGACGAGGCTGGAATAGGTCAGGAACTCAAGCCTGGTAAGATTGAACCAGCGGTCGGCCCCGAACGGGGAATAAATATTTATGAATACAAGGGCAAAAAGCGATGTAAAAAGTATCAGCCTGATTATGTTCCCTTTCTCGTTAAGATAAGGGGGAATAGGTTTTTGCAGGTCAACCATTCAGCAATCAATAATTAAGTACAAATTTAGTTTTTTTCGGGTTTTAGGCACCGCGGGGGACAAACAGGATTAAAAACCATGGTAGATTTTCATCCCATATACTTCAATTATGTCACGGATTTTGATTTTTTATCCCATCATAAGGTCATCCGGCACATATTTTTGAACCGCATCTTAAACACTCCTTCCTTTGTATGGCAAAAAGGAGCCTCTTTATGAATTCAAGTGAGTATACAAAGGTTTATGCCGAGCTGAAATCATTGTTTGACCAGGATCTTTCCAAGATAATTATCCCCGGATCGGAGATCAGGATTGTCAATTGTCCGTTCAGTTCAGTGATCGATGACCGTTTTGTCAGGCATGATGACCTTGGAGTGAGGGAAAACATGACATTCTCGTACCCGGTATTCGTTCCGGAAGACATCAATTCAGGCAAGACGATCCTGCTTCTTCATGGTCTGAACGAAAGAAGCTGGGCAAAATATCTTACCTGGGCATTCAAGTTGTGTCACGACACAGGAAGCTATGTTGTCCTGTTCCCTATCTCGTTCCACATCAACCGGGCTCCCTCGGCCTGGGTCGATCCGCGCGTTATGCTCGAGCCTGTCAGGGAGAGGAAAGACAGGTACGGTGAAATTGAAATGTCGAGCTTCGTCAATATTGCGCTCAGCAACAGGCTCACCGATGATCCCATGCGTTTTTTCCGGTCAGGATACCAGACTGCCATTGATATTGCCAAGCTGATGGAGCAGATCAGATCAGGAGAACAGGGCCTGATCCCCGCCGGAAACAGGGTGAACATCTTTGCCTATTCGATCGGGGCTTTTCTTGCCCAGATACTGATGATGGGCAATCCTGACGGCCTGTTCTCGGAATCGAAGCTCTTCATGTTTTGCGGAGGGTCGGTGTTCAGCAGCATGCATGGCACGTCGAAGCTTATTATGGACAGCGAAGCATACGAAAGGATCTACAATTTTTATCTCAATGACTTTGAAAAGACGATCGACAGGAAGAACCCTGTTTCGGATTTTCTCAGGAGTTCCCAGCTGGGCATTGCATTCAGGTCGATGATCGATCTCAGCAGGTTCAGGGCTTTCAGGGAAAATATCCTTGGCAAGCTGCGCGACCAGATAAGGTCCATTGCCCTTCTGAAGGACAGCGTGATCCCGGCTGCCGGGATCCTCGGGACCATGGCCGGCCGGCCGTGCCACAGGGAGCAGGTCAGGATCTGGGACTTCCCGTACGAGTATTCCCATGAGAACCCGTTCCCGGTCTCGCCCCGCATTTCATTCCGTGAGGTTGATTCATGCTTCGACAGGGTGATCTCGGAAGCATCCTTGTTCCTTGCCTGATCAGATATCTGTCGTGAACGAATATCCCTCTTCCCGGGCGAATATCAAAAAGCTTTCAATAAACCAAAGCACCGACGACCGCCCCGAATCGTGGAGAACAATTACCGACCCCGGCCTGATCTTTTTTTTCAGGATACTAAGGCAATCCCCCCCGGTAAGGTTATTGTCGAAATCGTATGGCATGACATCCCAGAGGAATAGGCGGAATCTCCTTTTAAGCTCCCTGTATTGTTCGATTTTCATTGTTCCGTAAGGCGGTCTGAAGAACTCATCTGAAGTTAATGATGCGGCCTTTCCTGCATTGGCGGAATATTGTGCAGCCGGAGTGCGGCAGCCGTTCAAATGATCGTAACCATGATTCCCGATAACGTGCCCTTTTGATCTGAGGAACTCAACCAACTCCGGAAACTCTTCCGCTTTCCTTCCTGAACAGAAGAATATGGCTTTTATTCCATGCCTTTCCAGGATCCGGGCAAGCTTTACCGTCGAGTCCGGATCGGGTCCGTCGTCAAATGTCAGGACAAGNCTCTTCCCTTCAGTCCTGACCCTGAACAGGGCATCAGGGTAAAGCAGCCGCAAGATCAACGGAGGCCTGAAAAAGCGCATATGCCCTCATTTATTTGAAAAGAGCAGGCTGTAATACTTGTTTACTTCGGGCCTTACCGTTTTTTCGAGGTTGGCAAGCTTGAGATTCACCGACATATTGGCAATATCGAGCAGGCACTGCATGTTTATCCCTATCGGATAATCCATTCCAAACCGCCTGCCCGGGCTCATTTTCACGGCATAATCGAGATACTGCTTCGAGTATTTNATAACGTCGTTTATCAGGCTGTCTGCCTCAGCGGTTACCCCGGCCCTGTAAAGCACTTCCGCAAGTCCGACGGTAAAATAATCATTTGGGATCTTTGATGCAGGGACTATTTCAAGGCCGCGACGAACCGCTGCAAGCGCCTTTGTTGTATCCCCTGACGCCAGGAGCGCCTTGCCAAGGTTACCGAATATTCTCCTGTAGTTGCTGAACATCCTCTTGTTATTCTCATCGAGGTAAACTTTAGGATCGGCGGCATTCCCCCAGGTATACTTGTTCATCATATTGTCGTACATCACCTGGGGATCGATCATCCCGTATTCACCTTCCTCCGGTTTATCAGTCCGTATCGGTTCTATCCGGTAAGCCATTCCTTCCTGGACGAAGTAATTCTCCAGCCCCTTGTACTGGCTGGAAGGCACGGTGGTCGAAATATAAACCGGCCTGTTCCAGTTATTCGTCGAAAGAAGGTCCATCATGGCCAGGTCCCCCTTCATCGCATCACCCTCAGTATAAGTCCAGATGATAGGGGATAATATCCTGTCCCTGAAATAGGGCTTCACAGTTCCGTTGGCCAGTACCTTCTGGGTGTCCACATCAATGATGAATTTATTGGCCGGTAGATAATTGAGGTAATCTCCCCTTCCGCTCATATCGATCTTGAACTTGTTGTCGTCCTGTGCGGCAAACTTTACGATTTCGCCAAGCTCCACAGGCTTTTCAACCCTGTCGTTGACAGGCATCTGTTCCCTCGTGCCTTCCATGTATTTTACCGATGGGAGGCTTAACGGCATAGGATCAGATTTGTACGCTTTCTGACGCATCATATCGATATACCATCCTGCCTGGAAATAACTCAGGTTGGCTACCCTCACGTCAGTCCTGATTGCTTCAACATCCTGGACGTACCATACAGGGAAGGAATCGTTGTCGCCATAGGTAAAAAGGATGGCGTCGGGGGCACATGTCCTGACATAGTTCGCACCTATATCCCTTGCAGTATACCTCCCTGACCTGTCATGATCGTCCCAGTTCTGGGAACCCATGCGCACTGGAACAGCAAGCAGCAGAACCAGAAACACCAGCGGCAATGCCACCTTCCTTGAGAGCAGCTTCCTTGCGTACTCATATACAAACATGAATCCCATCCCGATCCATATCGTAAACGCATAAAACGATCCGGCATAGGCGTAATCACGTTCCCTCGGCTGGTTAGGATGCTGGTTAAGGTAAACAATGATCGCCAGCCCGGTCATTATGAAAAACGCAACCACAAGCCATAACCCATTCCTGTCCTTGCGTTTATGCCAGAATATCCCCGCAATCCCGAGCAGGAGAGGCAGGAAGAAGTAGGTATTCCTTCCCCAGTTGTCCTTAAGGTCGGAAGGAAGGTTATCCTGGTTCCCCAGCCTGGCTGCATCAATGAATTTGATACCGCTGATCCAGTTACCGTAGACCGGATTCCCGTCACCCTGGAGATCATTCTGCCGGCCCGCGAAATTCCACATGAAGTACCTGAGGTACATATAGCCTATCTGGTACCTGAAAAAATACCGCAGGTTTTCGATAAATGTAGGGCAGACAACAACCTGTTTGTCAGAGCTTTCTCCCACAGTATATCTGCGTCCCGTAACCTTGCCCCAGTATTCATATGATTTTTTATAATCCTGATCAGAGTCGTACATTCTGGGGAAAAGAGTCTCGAATTGCTTACTGTAGACATATTCGGGCCTGTAATACGGTTCATATTTGCCTTTGATCTTGTTGTAACCGGCAATCTGCCTTTTTACATCAATCACCGGGGCTGAATAGTAATTACCGTAGAACTTCGGTGAGCTCCCGTATTGCTCCATGTTGATGTAGTATGCCAGTGAGAAAATATCCGATGGGTTGTTCTGGTTCATTGGCGGCCTTGCATTTGACCTGATCACTATCATCGCATATGAGGAGTACCCGATCATGATCACGGTAACAGCAGTCACGATATAGTTAAGAATGACCTTTTCATGCTTAATGGAGTACCTGATGCCGTAAACCAGAAGAGCGGTCAGTGCGGCAAGGAAAAGGAGAAGGCCGCTGTTATAAGGAAGACCAAAAACATTGACGAGCAAAAGCTCGAACCAGCCAGCCACCTTCGGCACCCCCGGCATAAGGATGAAAACCATTGCCCAGAGAATCACGATGGCCAGGATGATTGTTTTAATGAAACCTCTTGTGGTAAAGGGGAACTTCCTGAAATAGAATACCAGCACAAGAACAGGGATTATCAGGAGGTTCAGCCTGTGAACCCCCAGCCCGAGGCCCATCACATATGCGATCAGGATAATCCACCTGCCGGAATAAGGTTTATCGGCTTCATCCTCCCATTTGAGCATCGCCCAGAACACGAACCCGGTAATAAGTGATGAAAGTGCATAAAGCTCGCCTTCAACCGCTGAGAACCAGAATGTGTCGGAGAATGTATAGGCCAGTGAACCGATGATCCCGCTTGCAAGGATGGCCGGAATATTCCTTGTCTCTTCATCGCTGCCTGAAACGAACGCTTTTCTTGTCAGGTGAGTGATCGTCCAGAACAGGAACAGGATCGCAAACCCGCTGCACAATGCCGAAAGAATGTTCATCATCATTGCAACATGGGCGGTATTGCCTCCCGCAAAGAGGGTTGCTATCCTGCCCATCATCAGGAAAAGGGGTGCTCCCGGGGGATGACCTACCTGGAGCCTGAATGCGGAAAGGATGAACTCCCCGCAGTCCCAGAAGCTTACGGTCGGTTCGATGGTAAGAATGTATACTATTGATGAAATGATGAATATTATCCAACCGGTAATCATGTTCAGACGCCGGTAATTACCCCAGATTGAATTCATGGCTGCCATTAGATTATTGTCGAAGCAACAAAGAACGGAAAAAATATTATTTATGCATACCAACCTCAGACTAAAGTTCAGTCAAACTGAATCTTATTTTGTTAATTTTGTCTTAAAGAGATGATTGAATGAAGCATATTGTTCTCCCGCTTTCAGTTTTCCTCCTTGTCATGACCTCATTTCCCTGCACGGCGGATACGATCCCCGAGCCCGGGAAGCTTTATCTTGATTTCCGCAGCCTGAGTTTCATAAAGGACAACGAATACTCAAATCCGGTCATTGAGGGATATACTCTCATCGGGTACTTTGTCCAGCCGACCCTTTCCTATTCACCTTCGGACAAAATAACCCTGAGGCTTGGAGCCCACCTTCTCGGGTATTCAGGGGCCGGCCGATTTTCACTTGTCAAGCCTGTTTTTTCGACAAGCTGGAATTTTGCCCCTGGGTTTACCCTCACAGCGGGAACCCTTTCGGGAAGCGACGGTCACAGGATGCTCGATCCCCATTTCAACAAGGAAAGACTATACACAGGATATTCCGAGGACGGCCTGCAGGTGAGGTTTGAGAACGTGCATCTTTTCAATGACACCTGGGTCAGCTGGGAGCACTTCATCTTCCGGGGCGACACCACGAGGGAGATGTTCACGGCCGGGGAATCCTTTAACTGGGCTCCCGGTGAAATTGCAGGGTTCCTGCAGATCGAGGTCCCCGTGCAGCTCCAGTTCAAGCACTTTGGTGGCCAGATAAGCAATTACACTGAACAGGTTGAGACTTATTTCAATACCGCAGCCGGCTTGACCCTCAAAGCCAGCCTGTCGGAGAACGACAGATCGGAAGCCGGTTTGTCCGGGTTACTGTTTACAGGCCGCTGCCTTACCCGGAACGCACCTTCGGGCATTCAGTCGGGCCATGGCCAGTGGTACAGATTGTTCGCCCAGGCAGGGCCGGGCCGGATTGAGGCCGGGTACTGGAGATCGCACGATTTTTATGCACCGAACGGGGACTTCATTTTCAGCAGCGTTTCAGACCATCTGCCAGGGGTAATTATTCACGACAGGAAAATAATCACCTGCTCGGCAGGTATTTCGGCCAAACCCCTGAATATTATCTCATTTTACCTCGGATTTGATGGCTACTACGATACTGACCTGGGAAAGTTCGATACCGCTTTCACGCTCCACATGATCTTTGACGGTCTCTTCAGGATCGCTGAATTACATTAAGAGGTTGAATATCTTAATGGAAATGACTCTCCAAACCTGCATGACAGGCAAAACCTGCCGGACAATGGCATGTCAGGGGGCAGGAGCTGTAAAATCCAAAACATATCTCCAGGGCCTGGACTTCCAGTACTCTCCGGCATAGTCGATGCCGATCCTGGGGCCAGCCGTTATTACCGGCCTGGTTCCGGAGTCTTCGACCCAGATTCTTTTTGAAGTGACAAGGTCCTCCCCGTAAAAGGAACCGTCAATTCCCAGCGCTTTTGTCACCCTGCCGGGGCCGGTAATGTTCCTGAGACCCCTTATCAGGGCTGCCTGTGGCACCTCAGCCGGACCGGCCACAATATTCAGCATCCAGTACATTCCATAAACAAAGTAGAGGTACAGGCGGCCTCCCTCGTGGAACATAATCTCGGTCCTTTTTGTCCGTCCCTTTGATGCGTGGCATGCAAGGTCCTCTGCACCCCTGTATGCTTCCGTCTCTGTGATGATGAACCGGGCCGTTTCACCGCCTATGGTCCTGACCGCAAGAATCTTCGAAAGAAGCTCCGGAGCAACGTCCAGGACATCCCGTGCATAGAATTCCCTTTCAAGCCTCTTCCCGGGGGACATATTAATAAGGTATCTTGTCTTCGGTTCGCTGCCAGATCATGAAGGCCTCAGCATCATCCCCGGTTCTCACCTGGCTGAAGGGCAGGCTCCTTGAAGCGGGAGGCAGCGTGATCTCATGGTAAATGCGGCTGTCATCGAACCCTGCATTGGCTGCATCGTCACGGCCGGCGGCATAAACCACACCGCTCAGCCTGGCCCAGTAAATTGCACCCAGGCACATGGGGCAGGGCTCGCATGAGGAATAAAGAACACAGCCCGACAGGTTGTGAGTCCCGAGCTTCCTGGCAGCTTTCCGTATTGCCAACACTTCAGCGTGAGCGGTGGGATCACCGGCAGGTATGACCCTGTTCTCCGATCTTGAAATGATCCTGCCGTCCTTCACGATGACAGCGCCAAACGGTCCGCCTCCTTTTCGGATTGAATTGCGGGCCAGCTTTATCGCAATTTCAAGGTATTTCCTCTCCTCATCCATGAGCTTCCGGCATCTTTTTAGGCATTCAGTGTGAATGTGCAAAATTAAAGTTAGTTTTGCCCGGCGGGGCGAAATTATCCCGCATATTCTTTTTTATTATGAAATATATTGTATTTTTGCAGTCCCAAAATACGGATTTAAAATAGAGTTCAGTAGATATTTTTAAAAATTAATAAAAGTGAACACCTTAAGCTATAAGACAGTTTCTGCGAACAAGGAGACTGTGACGAAGGAATGGCTGATAGTTGATGCTGAAGGGGCAACGCTTGGTCGTCTTGCCACAGCTGTGGCTTCTGCCCTGAGAGGAAAGCATAAGACAAATTTCACTCCTCATGTTGATTGCGGGGACAATGTAATAGTCGTCAATGCCGGGAAAGTTTCACTCTCCGGCACCAAATGGGACGATAAGGAATATGTAAGGCATACCGGATATCCCGGCGGGCAGAGAATCACGAAAGCAAAGGATATGCTTAGGAAGAAACCGATCTCGCTTGTGGAAGCTGCTGTCAGGGGCATGCTGCCGAAGACAAGGCTCGGAAGGGCAATATACAAGAATATGCATGTGTATGCAGGGCCGTCCCACCCGCATGAGGCACAGAAACCAAAGAAACTGGAATTATAAAATTGATTAAGGAATATGGAGTCAATTAATGCTATTGGCAGAAGAAAAGCGGCCGTTGCCAGGGTATATCTCAATGATGGCAAGGGAAATATAACTGTGAACGACAGGGATTATAAGGAATACTTTGGGACCGAGACTCTTCAGTTTGTTGTCACTCAGCCGCTTGTTGCCCTCAATGCCACTGATAAATACGACATAAACGTCAACCTTGACGGTGGCGGTATCAGGGGCCAGGCAGAAGCATTGAGGCTGGGGATCACCAGGGCTCTGATAGAGGCTGATGCCGAGAATAAATCAGTACTTAAGGCAAAAGGTTTTGTGACCCGCGACCCCCGCGAGGTTGAAAGAAAGAAACCCGGTCAGCCAAAAGCCCGCAAGAGGTTCCAGTTCAGTAAACGTTAGGACTTAACAGCCAGATCATAGATGCAAGTTTAGTATCTAAATTACAGGGACCCGGCGCCGGAAGGCGGTGGCTACCCTGCAATTGATTTGTAAGGAATGTAAACTTAAAAGAAGAAGAAATGCCAAGAACAGATTTCAAGGAATTACTTGACGCAGGTGTGCACTTCGGCCACCTCAAAAGAAAATGGAACCCGGCAATGGCTCCCTACATTTTCATGGAACGCAACGGGATCCACATCATAGACCTTGAGAAAACGATCATCAAGCTCGATGAGGCTGCCTCAGCAATGAAACAGATTGCAAGATCAGGAAAGAAGATCCTGTTCGTTGCAACAAAAAAACAGGCAAAGGAAATTGTTGCCGAGAAAGTCAAGCAGGTCAATATGCCATATGTCACTGAAAGATGGCCGGGAGGTATGCTTACCAATTTCCCGACGATCCGCAAGGCCGTGAAAAAAATGGCCAGCATCGACAAAATGGCCACTGACGGAACTTTTGCAAACCTTTCCAAACGTGAAAAGCTCCAGGTTACCCGCCAGAGGGCCAAGCTTGAAAAAACCCTGGGAAGCATCATAGACCTCACCCGTCTACCATCCGCCCTGTTTATTGTGGATGTCTGCAAGGAACGCATCGCGGTCCGCGAGGCAAAAAGGCTCGGAATTCCTGTATTTGCGATGGTCGATACTAACTCCGACCCATCTGATATAGAATTCCCGATCCCGGCCAATGACGACGCTTCAAAATCCATTTCACTTATAGTGGACATACTCTGCAAGGCTGTAGATGAAGGTCTCAATGAAAGGAAGATGGAGAAGGACAAGGAACCGGCTCAGAAGGACAGGAAAGTGATGCGGAAAGAACTCGAGATATCAGACCTTCCCGACTCCGTGATCGAAGCGCTGGTTGAGGAAGATGAGGAAGCCGAGGCTGATGAGGAAGTTGCCACCGGGGAAACCGAGGAAGAAGAAGGTTCTGCTGACGCTGAAGAGAACGAAGAAGAATAGAATAACATACCCGTAATAAATCAGGATAAAATAATGGCTACAATAAGTTCTGCAGAGGTTGCCCGGTTGAGAAGAGTCACGCTCGCCGGCATGATGGACTGCAAAAAAGCCCTTGAGGAAGCAAACGGTGACTTCGACAAGGCAATAGAGATTATTCGCAAGAAGGGACAGGCTGTCGCAAACAAAAGAGCCGACAGGGAAGCTACTGAAGGAGTCGTTCTGGCAAAAGTTAATGCTGACGGGAAATCGGGGGCAATGATCGTTCTCAACAGCGAAACCGATTTTGTTGCAAAGAATGCTGAATTCATATCTCTCGCCCAGAAGATCCTCGACCTGGCTATCAGTGCAAAACCTGCAAGCCTCGAAGAGCTTAAGGCCCTCCCTCTCGACAAGACCACCGTTGAGGGAAAGGTTGTTGAATACATCGGCATAATTGGGGAAAAGCTCGATCTTTCATATTACGAAAAGATAGATGCAGCTCATGTCCAGGCATATATTCACCCCGGAAACAGGCTCGCAACACTTGTGGGCTTCACAAAAGCCGGTCATGATATCCAGGTTTACAAGGATGTGGCAATGCAGGTTGCAGCAATGAATCCCGTCTCACTCGATAAGGAGGATGTTCCTGAGAAAGTGATCGCACAGGAGATCGAGATCGGCAAGGAGCAGGCACGGCGTGACGGAAAGCCGGAAGAAATGCTTGAAAAAATTGCACAGGGGAAGCTGGGTAAATTCTTCAAGGAGAGCACCCTTCTCAACCAGGACTTTGTAAAGGACAACAAGATGACAATCAGGCAGTATCTCCAGTCGGTCGACAAGAGTTTAACTGTTACTGTTTTCAAACGCTATACACTGAATCTTTAATCATAAGTGTTCATTATTTAAAAGTTAAATGGCGCTTCACGGCGCCATTTTTTTTGATGATTAATTTCATAAATTTGCTTAAATCACAAATTAGCCCTAAAACCTCCGCATAATGAAAAAGAACTTGGGAACACTGGATAAGGCTTTGAGGATTATCTCGGCGATAGCCCTTGTGGCCCTGTACCTGACTGGCCTCATAAGAGGAACCCTCGGCATTATAATCCTGCTCATAGCGGCGATGTTCCTGGTAACAAGCATACTCGGAATCTGTCCCCTTTACCCGCTCTTCGGGTGGAATACCAGGAAAAAAGCAGCTGAATAGTATGAAATACGGAAGGATATTGCTTAAGCTCAGCGGTGAGTCGCTGGCCGGGAACGGGAATCACGGGATTAGTGAAACTGTCCTGAATGACTATTCAAAACAGGTTATAGAGATCGTCTCTTCCGGCTGCGAGGTCGCAATCGTGACAGGAGGCGGGAATATTTTCAGGGGCCTCAGCGGCGCCCGGTCGGGTTTCGACAGGGTGAAAGGCGACCAGATGGGGATGCTTGCAACGGTAATCAACAGCATCGCCCTTGAGAGTGCAATTACGAAACTCGGGGGTAAAGCCAGGGTATTCACAGCCATAAGGATGGAGCCTATGGGGGAATTGTTCAACAGGGACAGGGTAGTTGCCGCCATGAAGGAAAAAACGATCTGCCTGTTGGCCGGGGGAACAGGGAATCCTTTTTTCACCACTGACACCGCAGCCGCACTCAGGGCAGTGGAAATTGGTGCGGATGTCCTGCTGAAGGGGACCAGGGTTGACGGTGTGTATACATCTGATCCCGAAAAGAACCCGTCGGCAGTAAAGTTCGAAAAGCTAACATTTGAGGAGGCCATAGAAAAGAGATTGAAGGTCATGGATATCACCGCATTCACGATCTGCAGGGAAAATAATATGCCTGTAATTGTTTTTGATATGAACAGTGCAGGCAATCTTGCCAGGGTCGTGAAAGGGGATAATCCGGGAACCCTTGTCAGCAATTAATCATTTCCTGCCGGTTTCGCAGGAATTTATTATTTTTGTTAACCCTATAGCCTGGCAACCCGGAATCATCTGACAGAATGGTTCCGGTTACTTACAGATTAATAACAAGACATATCCTGACCTATGAACGAAGAAGTTGAACTTATTCTGGAAGAGACCAAGGAGAGAATGCAGAAAGCGCTCGATCACCTTGAACACGAGCTGGCACGGCTTCGTGCGGGAAGAGCCACCCCTGCCCTGCTCGACGGAATTTCGGTTGATTACTATGGAGTCAACTCCCCGCTTTCCCAGGTTTCGAATATCAACACTCCTGATCCCAAGACGATCCTCATACAACCCTGGGAAAAAAACATGCTCGGAACAATTGAAAAGGCAATTATGGCCGCTAATATCGGCCTGACACCCGTAAATAACGGCGAGGTAATCCGGATCAACATCCCTCCGCTGACCGAAGAACGGCGTCATCAGCTTGTCAAGCAGGTCAGGAATGAGGGCGAAACGGCAAAGATCAGCCTGAGGATCGCCCGTAAGTGGGCCAACGATGAGCTGAAGAGAATGCTGAAGGAAGGGCTGCCTGAGGATGTGGAAAAGGACGCCACCGAAAACGTCCAGCAGATGGTTCACGACTTCACCACGAAAGTCGACAAGGTGATGGCTGCCAAGGAACGGGACGTGATGACCGTCTGATCGGCATTTTTCAGCGTACCGCCTTCTCAGTTCTGTTTTCCCGGGACCAGGTCCAGAGTGTATTTTGTATTCTGCCGCACCGCGTTTTCGGAGAAATGATCCTTACAGAATTTGTCACCTATATAAGTGTCGGTCTGTGAAAGGTAGAACTCACTTCCGGGCACTCCTGATTCCCCGGTAGGGATAACCGTAAAGGATTCATCCCAGTCGGCTGTGTTGAATATATGCCTTTCAGATGCCCCGTGATTGACCTTGAACGCCTCTGTATATGAATACGGGCATACAGTATGGTTGCTTCCTCCGACATCGTAGGTCCCCGAGTTAAGATTGAAGAGCCTGTCAAGGATCTTGACGGATCCAAGGGGATGTTCCAGGGTGATCCGGTGAATATCACCCCATTTCCAGTCAGTTGTATCGGGGCCAAATTCAGAGTTTATTGAGGCTACACACCCTTTGAAGCTTTTCAGTATAATATCATCGAGCGATTCCTTTTGCGGGGTAGTAACATCGTCAACCCAGTCATCAGGGCCCTCGGTCAGCACCCGGTAGATATAGTAATCCTGAGCAGGTTCCGACAGGTCTTTGAACAGGTCGGTAAGCTCATCTGCTAGAAGATCATGTGCAAAGCTTGCCCGGAAGAATTCGAAAACGGTCGGCGCCGCAATCCGGGCATTCATGTCATAATCCCATTTTTTCAAAGCGTCAAGCGCAGCTGCCTCCACCGGCGTGAGATCCTGTCTTTTGCCGGCAACCTTCAGTATGAATGGAGCGAGAAGCTCAACATAAGTGGAATGCTGGTCAGTTATCATCTTTTTGAAATCGTCCGTGCTAAATACCTGCCGGGCGTTCAGCATTTCCCGTATCCTGTTGATCCTGTACGGCATAACGAACTCAGTGCTAATGAAGTAGGGATAGTTCTGGGGCACTGTAATATTGTTTGCCGATGAGACACAACCGTTTGCCGGATTGTAACTGTACGGCAGGAGCTCAAACGGAACATAGCCTTTCCAGTCATACTCGTCCGTTTCCCCGGGTCTGACCATTGCACCGGATCCTTTTCTGAGCGGGATCCCTCCGCCAGTGTTCAGACCGATGTTCCCGTCGATATCAGAGTACACAATATTCTGGCTTACAGACCTGAAAGTGGATATGGCGTTCCTGAAATCATCCCAGTTCGCAGCGCGGTTAAGGAGGCATACCGACCTTATTTCGTCGCTCATATCGAATCCCGACCATTTCATGGTCAGTGTCTCGTTGTCGATGTTCCTGAAACCTGAGATCACAGGCCCCCTGTGAGTGAATCTTATCTTCAGGGTATCCGCCTTACCGCCCTTGATCCTGATGATCTCATTCTTTACATCCATGTTCTTCCATGCTCCATTGAAAAAGTACTGATCAGGATTATCAGGATTTACCTTTTCAGCAAACAGGTCGATATCATCGACCATCAGGTTGGTCATTCCCCATGCTATCCTGTCGTTATGACCTGCCACAATGAACGGTTCTCCCGGCACCAGGACGCCTGTTACATTAAGCTTGCCCGGGATCACCTGGTGCATCTGCATCCAGATACCCGGACTGTTAAGGCCCAGGTGCATATCGTTGGACAGCAAAGGTTTGCCGGTCACGCTTCTTGCGCCCGAAACCGCCCAGTTGTTGCTTCCGGAGAATGAGACCACGCCAAGCCGGGTTACCTTATCCATGGAAGCAATAAACTTCCTCGCCTCCGTCATCAGCGTGTCGCTAAGCTTGAAATCGGGGAAGACATATGAATTGACGAGCTTCCAGTCGCAGATCAGGTGGCAGGCCTTGTCCTTTCCTAACCTCTGCATCAGCTTATGATAGAAGAGTTCGGCAGAGAGGTTCCAGCCTGCAAGGTCCCAGCCCATATAGCCTATGATATTCGTTATGTCCTCCAGCTGCCACGGATCAGGCCTGTATCCCAGGATGCGGAACTCCGGGGGTAGGTTCCTGCCTGCCTTCTCAATGTAAGAATTCACCCCGTCAGTGAACGCCTGCATGTATCCAAGCCTGACCGGATCCTCAGCAGCCAGAACCATTTCCGACTTTTCAGTCATCCTGAGGGCCCTCAGGAACAGATCGGTCTGGACATAATCCTTCCCCAGGATCTCCGACAGCCTGCCCCTTGTGACCCGCCTGATAAGATCCATTTGCCACAGGCGTTCCTGCGACATTACATAGCCGACGGCAAAATAAAGATCATGCTCATTCTGTGCATAGATATGAGGCATACCTCTTTCATCCCTGTATACTTTTACGGCAGAGACAAGGCCTTTCAGTGCTGCCTGCCCGCTATAGACTGGGCGTCCGCTGCGCCTTATGCCAGCCACAATTACCAGGCCTGCAGCCAGTACCAGGAGTATCAGTCCGGTGAGCGAGACGAGAGTGATTTTGAATGCTTTCATGGGATCGGATGTTAAACATATTTCAATTTGAAGAATACCCTGATTGGTCAGTATCTGACATGCTTCAGACCGGAGGTACAGTTCCTGCAAATATCAATTCCTCCCCTTTCCGTCAGGACCCGCTTTCTGAAAGTCGAATATTTTTCGCCGTTCCAGATACTTCTGAAGGTGTCGGCGGTAAGGTCTCCCATGATGTATGAAGCATCCTTGTCGAAGCAGCATGGGACAACTTTCCCGTCCCAGGTGATCACCGGGTTGAAATATAGTCTGAAACACCTGTCGGGAAGCCGGCTCTTGATCATAAACGAATCATTTCCCCGCGTATAGCGGCTGTACTTTGAAATGGAAGGAACCCAGTAACCAGTATCTTCTTCATGGATGACCTGCATGGACTTAAGCCTGAGAGTGGCTCCGTTCGTCCTGGCGATACGTCCTGCTTCACCAACCTGATGCTGATTATGCCTGCTCACAAGGAACTGAAGCTCAACTTTCATTTTAGATCCAGCCTTCGATTTTGCCTCAGCAACGTTCCTTAATCCATCCATCACCCGTTCAATATCTCCGCCCTGCCTGTATACCTGGTAGGTCTCCTGGTCCGACCCGTCGAGTGAAACTATCAATTTGCCAAGGTCTGCCGCAACGAGCTTCTCAGCGTTCTGCACAGAAAGAAAATGACCATTTGTCGATACAGTCGTCCTCATCTTGCCAGCTGCTTCAATGAAAGAAAAGAAACCGGGATGAAGCATCGGTTCACCCTGAAAGTAGAGACAAACATCATAAAGGTATGGTTTCAGACCGGTAATTATTTTCCTGAAAAGGTCAATATCCATGAATCCGCGCGGCCGGGTCATGCGGCCGGAGCCGGAGGCACATTCAGGACAATGCAGGTTACAATTGTTTGTCAGCTCCACCGAAACAGCTGTCGGGAAACTGAGTACTGACGGAGATCCCGTGACTCGCCCGTTCAGGTATGAAAAACCTGTCAGGAGGGCATTTAATGGCCGGGTAAAAGATCCTGTCATACTGGTGAATAGAGCGGTTTAAAAACCTTGTTCTGCCAAGTTAGGCAAAAAAAATCCGGGAAGCATATAGGGTATGGCAACTATTCACAGGTCATAGCCTTGAAAAAACAAATATTTGATCTGAAAACACAATAATGTAAACTTAACATTTATGCCATGAAAACAATTAAGAACTTGTCACTTGCATCCCTCCTGATCCTGTCGGTCTTTGCCGCGCAGGCCGCCAGTGCAGGGAATGCTCCGGAGAGAAAGAAAGCCGAACAGCAGGAACCTCTTACATTCAGGGGGAAGGTTGTGGATGCCGAATCAGGCATGCCGCTCGTTTTTGCATCTGTCGCCGTAAAGGAAAGCAATGTTGCAACCGTTACGAACATCGACGGAGAGTTTACCATCAAGATTGCTGACGCCCAGTCAGTCAGGAACCTTGAGGTCACATTCCTGGGATACAAAACCAGGATCGTCCCACTCACCGACCTCAGGGAAAACGGTTACAAGAACGTGATTTCACTTAATTCTGCCCCGATCCCGATAAAGGAGATCATCGTACGGCCGATCGATCCTGACAATATAGTCAGGAGCGCCATTGCAAGGATAGGCAAGAATTATGTGAACGAACCGAACCAGATGACCGGCTTCTACAGGGAGACGATCAGGAAGAACCGGACATATGTTTCGATCGGGGAAGCCGTCGTTCAGATCTTCAAGGCTCCGTACAACACCGACCTTCGTTTCGACGGCGCGCGCATTTACAAGGGAAGGAAGGGGGAGGATGTCCAGAAGGTGGATACTGTCCTTTTCAAGCTCCAGGGAGGCCCGGTAAGCGTTCTTGACCTCGATATTGCAAAGAACACAGAATCGGTACTGACGCTCGATGCAATGAAGTACTACGATTATGCGCTGACAGGTGTGATCGAAATCAATGACAAGCCCCATTACATAATCCAGTTCAAGCAGAAACCATCGGTTGACATGCCCCTGTTCATGGGCACCCTTTATATCGAGACCGACAGTTACGCAATTACCGAGGCTGAATTCGGGTACAATCTTGCAGACAAGGCAGCCGTTTCATCGATATTCATCAAGAAGAAACCCCTTGGAATGGAAGTCACCCCCGAAATTGCGACTTACAGGACCAAGTACCGGGAGCAGGACGGTAAATGGTACTTTGCCTACTCGAGGGCTGAGGTCAAATTCAAGGTCAACTGGAAACGCAGACTCTTTAATACTTACTACACGACCATGTCGGAACTGGCAATAACAGACCGGACTAACCAGGAAGTTATTAAATTTGCAGGAAAGGAAAAGATCAGGCCCTCGGATGTCTTCTCTGACAAGGTCTCAGCTTTCGGCGACAAGGAATTCTGGGGAGACTACAACGTGATCGAGCCTGACCAGAGCATCGAGGCAGCCATCAGAAGGCTGAGCAGAAAGCTCAAACTCACTGAAATGAAGGACTGACACAGTATGGCCAGATGATCAGGGATGCTGAAATAATAAGGAGGATCCGGCAAGGTGATGTTGGACAGTTTGAATCACTTTTCCGGTCCTCCTATGTCTCCCTGGTCAGGTATGCAAAAACACTGGTTCGCGATTACGACACTGCGGAAGAGATTGTTCAGGACTTGTTCTTCACACTCTGGAAGGACAGGGACAAGATCCAGATCGAAAGTTCTTTGAACGGGTACCTTTACAGGGCGGTCCATAACAGGTGCCTGCATTATTTCGAACACATAAAGGTGGTCAGCAAATACATGAATGATATGGCATCCGGAAGCGAAGAGAGCCCTGAAAGCCCTGCCGATGCTCTCAATTACAGGGAGCTGCAGGCAAGGATCGCGGGAATACTGGATCGGCTGCCGGAAAAATGCGGAAAGATATTCTGCATGAGCAGGTTCGAAGGATTGAAATACACAGAAATTGCCGAAAGGCTTTCTATCTCCGTCAAGACTGTTGAGGCCAATATGGGAAGAGCATTGAAGGAATTCAGAAAATCACTGGTGGAATTATGAAAGGGACAAAAATAACTGGAAGGTACTCTGAAAAAGAGTGGAAGAAGCTTGCCTCACTTCTTTCGGGTGAAGAAAACAACGACAAGGATCTGCTCGGCCGTTATATGGCTGATGACGGTCATAACACGGTAAAATACTGGAAAGAGCTGAATGAAATGAAAAGCGAAAAGGAAATAGATGTTGACAAAGCCTGGAACAGTGTTTACTCCAGGCTCGACGAAAACGGTCTGCTGCCGGAGAAAGAAATTGAAAAGCATAGCCTTGTACGCAGTGCATGGTTCAGGATCGCCGCTTCGGTGCTTATCCTCCTGTCAGTGGGATCAGGGCTTGTAATGCTTGAAAGGAAAGGCCTTTTGAGCCGGGGAACAACCGTGGCAACATCGATTAATGAAAAGAACCTCCAGGTCACTCTGCCGGACGGGAGCAATGTGATCCTGAACAGGAGCACAAAACTCACCTACAGGAATAACTTCGGCAGGCACGGAAGAAGTGTAGTTCTTACAGGCGAGGCATATTTTGAGATAGTGCATGATGCAAAGAACCCTTTCACCGTAAACACAGGAACAGCAAAGGTAAGGGTGCTCGGCACATCTTTCAATGTTATAACCGACAATGCCGATTCAGCGGTAGAGGTCTATGTGACGACCGGCAGGGTGATGCTGTCGGACAATTCAGGTGACAAAAAGCTTGAGGTGGACCCTGGCTTCATCGGTACAGTCGGCAATAAAGGTGCGGAAAAGGTCCGTAATAATGATCCAAACTACCTGGCATGGAATACCGGGCACCTGGTTTACAACGGGCAGACCCTGGATGTGGTTTTCAGCGATCTCAAAAAGGTCTGCAATATGGATATAGTCGCCGATAATCCGGAAATACTGAAAAAAACCTGGACCTCACCAATTGATAATCAACCCCAGGAAACCATTATCAGGCTAATTTGTGCTAGCTTTAACCTTGGTTATTCAAAAGATGGCAATGTTTACCATCTTTATGAAAAGTAACTTACAGGTTTAACATGTGGAGTTTCAATGGCCCGAAATCCAGTCTTTTTCCTGCCATTGCATCATTGATCCTGCTGATATCTTCAGCACAGGCGCTATGTCAGGTAAGCATCCTTGATTCGGCATATACATTCAGGGCAGGCACTGTCAGGACTGCCAACGCGCTTAATATTATCTCCAGGCAGACAGGCTACAGCTTTACATACGACAGCAGGCTGATTGATCCCGAAAGGAAGACTGAAATGACCTTCAGGAATGTTAAGCTGAGAAGCATCCTTTCGGCGATCCTCACAAATGATTCCCTGGCATATTCCGTCATCGACAAGTTTATCATAATTTCAAAGGAGGTCCCTCCGCCCCCGGCACCCGATTCATCATCAGTCAGGATAGTCCAATCCGTCTCGGGATTTGTCACAGATGCCGAGACAGGCGCCCCCCTTCCCTTTGCCACCCTTGGGCTCAGGCATACTGGGAAAGGCACGGTGACGAACAGCAACGGGGAATTCGGGCTTAAGATCTTACCCGAAAATTACACAGACACTCTTGTCGTTTCATATCTTGGATTCAATGCAAGGGAGATTCCCGTGAAACAACTCCTCGGTAATAATTTCAGGATCGCTATGAACCGTGAGTATATTTCGATCCCGGAAATAATCATCAAGAACCAGATCCCCCAGGAGATAATTTATAAGACCTTAAAAGCTATCCCTCACAATTACGGGACTTCACCCGCGCTTCTGACAGCATTTTACCGGGAAGGGGTCCTCAGAAAAGAAAAACTGCAGACCTATTCGGAAGCAATCCTCGATATTTACAAGAGCTCATACGCCGGAAGCTTCCTGAACGATCAGATCAGGGTCTTCAAGAGCAGGAAGATTGAAAACATCACCGTCAACGATTCCCTCACAGTCAGGCTCAAAGCCGGACTTAGCACATGTCTCGAGCTTGACGGGATAAAGAACAGCTTTGATTTCCTTTCCAATGAAAGCATGCCCGATTACTCATACAGGATCACGGATATAATTTCGTACGACGATGAATCGGCCTGGGAGATCGAGTTTGCCCAGAAGGAAGGGGCGGAGGAACCGCCAATGTACAAGGGCTCAGTCTTCATTAACACCTCCGATTATGCTGTTCTCAAGGCCGACTTCGAGATCAATGGCGGGTATCTCCGCAAAATGAAGGACAACTTTGTCACAAGCACATCCAGAGGCTTCACCACCTGGCCGGTCTCGGTCAAATACTCAGTGAGTTACCGGAAGGTGAACGACAGGTATTTCCTCAGCCATGTAAGGGGCGACCTTATTTTTGCCTCAAAAGAGAAGCATAAGCTCTTCAACACGCAGTTCACGGTTTTCTTTGAAATGGCGGTCACCGGGATGACCCTTAAGGATGTTACCAGGTTCGACAGGGAGGAGCTGGCACCTATCCATTCCATCTTCTCGAAGACGATCACGAGCTATGATCGTGATTTCTGGGGTGATCAGGATTTCCTCAAACCCGAGGACAACCTGATGCAGGCAATCAGGAATATGAAGGTAAAGCTCCAGGAGTTCTCCGAAGAAAATAAATGAAATCTTTAACCGCAGAGAGCGCAAAGTCCTGTCACAATGACTATGTAGTGTTATTGGGGTATCGCAAAGATCGCAAAGAAATCAATGATCATCGCCACACTTTGCGTCCCTTGCGATAAGCTTAGCGTTCTTTGCGGTTAAATTCTTTATAACAACACTATTTAATCCCTGTCAATCAGCTTATAAAGCTCAGTCAGGTCCGGGGTAAGGATTATCTCGGTGCGGCGGTTTTTCTGCCGCGATACATCACTATCGTTCGAATCCACCGGTTGGAATTCACTCCGGCCCGAAGCCGTCAGTCTCGAAGGCTTGATCCTTGAGCCCTCGAGCAGAACCCTGACCACTGTTGTCGCACGCTTTACGCTAAGGTCCCAGTTGTCCTTTAGCTGGCCGCTCCCTGGTTTGTAAGGGACATTATCCGTATGCCCTTCAATGGTAACCTGGATATCCGGGTTCTTTTCCAGCACGCCTGCGAGCTTCTTAAGGGCTTTTTTCCCATTTGCATCAATCTCCCAGCTTGCTGTCTTGAACAGCAGCTTCTCGTCGAGCGATACGTAAACTTTCCCATTCCGGTTGGTTACCGTCAGCCCGTTGTTTTCAAAGCCCAGGAGTGCTTCCGACACCTTGTTCTTGAGATCATGCGCTATCTTCTTCTGTGTGTCCAGTATCTTCTCAAGCTCGGTCATCCTTGCGTTCTTCTTCTCCAGCTCCGAATTAAGCTCATCCAGGGCGATTTTCTTCATGTCCACCGATTGTTCAAGCTGACGCAATACATCCTCCTTCTCCTTCAGGTTCTCCTGGGCTGCCTTAAGGTCGGCAAGCAGCTTTTTCGTTTCATTCATGTTCCCCTTGACCAGGTCCTCCTGCGCACTCTGCAGTTCAGCGTACCTTGAACTTACGCTGGCAAGCTCGTCGGCTGCCTTATTGTAATCAGATTGTGCCTGTGCCAGGTCCTGCTTCAGCTTTGCAAGATCCTTCTCATAACCAGCAATCTTGATATCCTGCTCCTTTGCCTTCATCGACACGGACATGTTTTCTGCCCTGCAATCATCCAGGTCCATCTGGTTCTGCCTGTTGGTCATCTGGAGCTCCCTGAATTTCTTTCCGGATACGCATGAGGTCAGGATCAGGACGGATAATCCTGCAGCAATCATAAATCGTAGTGCTATTTTCATAATTCTTAGGATTAGTCAGGCATTTCAGCGTACCGGAATGGTTGCCGGTAACCCTGCAAAAATAAGAAAATCCGGTTGATGAGTCTAAAAAACATCCGGCAATAATAATTCTTATATTTGCACACTCATGCTGTTGCGCAAACCGGAATGAACCAGGAAGAGAGCATCCTTTTCAAAATCACCACACCTGAGGATCTCAGGAAGCTTAGCCCGGCCGATCTCATTAAAGTGAGTGCTGACCTCCGCCAGTTCATTATCGATATGGTGAGCATCAACCCCGGCCATCTCGGGGCAAGCCTTGGAGTGATCGAGCTGACCGTGGCGCTGCACTATGTCTTCAATACTCCTTATGACAAGATCATATGGGATGTCGGACACCAGGCCTATGGGCATAAGATCCTGACAGGAAGAAGGGAGAGGTTTTCTACAAACAGGAAATACAAGGGATTGAGCGGATTCCCTAAGATGTCGGAAAGTGAATATGATGCTTTCGGGACAGGGCACTCCTCCACTTCCATTTCCGCCGCCCTTGGAATGGCGGTGGCTGCAAAGCAAAAAGGCGAGAAAAGGCATGTCGTGGCAGTGATCGGCGACGGGGCTATGACTGCCGGTCAGGCGTTCGAGGGCCTTAACAATGCCGGCATCGCCAAGTCGGACATAATCGTCATACTCAACGACAATAAGATAGCTATCGACCCGAATGTCGGAGCGTTGAAGGAATACCTGCTCGACATATCCACCAGTAACACATATAACAGGTTCAGGAACAAGATCTGGAATCTCCTTGGCAGGTTCAACAAACTCGGCCCGGATGCAAGGACCCTGGCAAAACAGATCGAAGCCGGATTCAAAAGTACTCTTCTCGACCGCAGCAATCTTTTCGAAGGGATGAACTTCAGGTATTTCGGCCCTATTGATGGCCATGATGTTCTTCACCTCGTTAACGTCCTTGAGGATCTTAAGAGGATCCCCGGACCGAAGCTGCTTCATTGCCTTACCATCAAGGGAAAAGGGTTCAGGCAGGCAGAAGAGAACCAGACTGTTTTCCACTCCCCGGGCAGGTTCGACAAAAACACTGGGATCATCTATTCTTCCCCGGGATCCGGTGATATTCCGGCATACCAGGAGGTATTCGGCAAGACCATTCTTGAGCTCGCGCGACACAACGAAAAGGTCGCAGGGATCACACCTGCAATGACCACCGGCAGCTCACTGTGTATAATGATGAAGGAGATCCCTGAAAGGACTTTTGACGTCGGCATCGCCGAACAGCACGCCGTAACGTTTTCAGCCGGACTGGCCACCCAGGGTATGATCCCCTACTGCAATATCTACTCATCCTTCATTCAAAGGGCCTACGACCAGGTGATCCATGATGTCGCGCTCCAGAATCTCCACGTGGTGTTCTGCATCGACCGCGGCGGCCTCGTGGGTTCCGACGGAGCAACACACCATGGCTTCTTTGACCTGGTGTTCATGCGCAGCATACCGAATATGATCGTGTCGGCACCCATGGACGGACCCGAATTGAGGAACCTCCTGTTCACTGCCCAGCTTGAAAAGAACAACTCGCCATTTTCGATCAGGTATCCACGGGGATCCTCGATGGTTGCCGATTGGGAAAGGCCTTTTTCGGAGATCCCGATCGGGAAATCAAGGGTTATAAGCGAAGGGAATGACATTGCGGTGCTGAGCATCGGCCACCCCGGGAATTTCGTGAAGGCTGCTGCCGAAAAATTATCAGGTGAAGGAATATCTGTAGCCCATTGGGACATGAGATTCCTGGCACCTCTCGACCGCGAGGCGCTCCACACGGTCTTCAGAGGGTTCAGTAGGATCATCACTGTGGAAGACGGCATACTGAGGGGCGGGTTTGGCAGCGCGGTCATCGAGTTCATGTGCGACAACGGCTACCATGCGGAAGTAAAGCGGCTGGGCATCCCTGATTACTTTGTGGAGCAGGGTACGCAGGAGGAGCTGATAAAAGAGTGCGGGTTTGATGCCGAAAGTATCCGCGTGGCAATACTGGAAATGACCGGAACAAGGCAGGATAAGCAAGACAAAAGACAATACTAGAAAGACAATAGCAGGACGAAAGGCATAAACTCAGGAAAAATTCCTACTTTCGCGACTGCGTAACCGCGGTGGACCGCATGACCGCATGACCGCATGACCGCAAGAATGCCCGGATGGCGGAATTGGTAGACGCGCTGGTCTCAAACACCAGTGGTAGCAATACTGTGCCGGTTCGATCCCGGCTCCGGGTACAGAAAAAGAGTGAGAATCAGTGCGAGAGCCAGCACTCTCATCTCTTTTTTGACTCACTTCGTTCGTCGAGCTCATCCCGATAAATCGGGATTCGGTTCTCAAGACTCACTCTCACACTCCCGCTTAGTTTTGGAAGGCTAAGACTCCCGTTTTGAATCCCGGTGAGGTGTTCAAAATTACTTTAACACGGTCCCTATTTCAAATGATCATATGTGACTGACCACGAAACGGAATCCGCATCTGGTTTAATTGAGATCTCCCTTACCATGCCGTTCCTTGTGCTGGAAGTGACTTTGGCATTGTCACTTTCAAACTTTACGAAAGCATAACCTTCCGGTTCGGCGATATAAAGTTTATATTCCTCCCCTTTAACAACTTTACTCTTGCCCGACAAGGTCATATCCTCCCATTTCAGATCTTCCAGGTCATATCCTCCGCAGGTTATGTGCCTGTTGGTCGCCAGCAGCTGCGGATGGTCCTGCCGCTCACGGATGCAAAACAGCTGGCAATGATATTTCGGGCTGATTTCCCCGGTGCAGAAATCACTCTGAAAGCTACCAATAAGCTTCTTTGTCCAGAACTCAAAAACCAGGTACTCTTTTTCATCATCCAGCCCCAGCTCCTTATATGAAACTGTCTGCGGCGCTCCTTCCATTCTCCCCAGGAGCATCCAGTTCCCGAAAGGCTTATTGACCTCGAGAAGGTACAGGTAATCCTTGTTCTCATTCTGACATGCATCAAAAACCCTTGGGCCGTCGCCGTTAAGCTCGCTTCCGACCCAGGAGATCTTCGATGACCTGGAAGGGTCGGCGTCATAGAGCTGCCCCGGCTGCGTGAACATTACCGGGATGCTGCGCCTGGCTGCCTCAACGAGTTCAGTGGAATATACTTCCGGCTTATCAGTCAGCATAAAAACCGATCCCGTCATCGAGGTGACCATGCATGACCGGTAGGCTTCTTCAGGTGATAACTCTATGTGATCAGGATCATTCCTCCAGACTACGTTATTGAATGAATTGTATTGTGAAAGGCCACCATATCCAAAACCGTCACCGCCGATCCTGCAACTATTTATAATACCGACCAGTTCAGGACGGATACCCCAGCAACCCAGCATAAAATTATCTTCCCCTATCTCATTTCTTATTGCCTGGACAAGGCTCCTGTACGATCCGGTCAGGTCAGCTTTCTTCGCTGCAAAATAGCCGCTGTTTGAATTGTAGCCTTCGTACCGCAGATGCCTTAGGGCATCTACTTTGAAATATTGCCAGCCCATATCCCTGAATCCCTTATAGATTGGTTTTATGATTCTATTCAGGGCCGCAGGATTGGAGCCGTCCAATATGTATCCGATCCAGTTCCCGTAAGCAGGGTCCCCCTGCAGGTTTCTGACAAAAAGGTCCCTGTTCCTAAATGCATACTCCTTCTGATGAAAACTGGTATAAGTCCAGATCCCGGGTTTTAACCCTTTGCTTTTAATATAGTTGCACAGGTGATCAAGTCCGGATGGGAATTTTTCATTTCCTGTCAGCCATGTTTCCGGCAGACCTCCGGGCTCCTTCTGATACCCATCATCAATCTGCAGGTATTCAATCCCGTATGGTGCAAGCTCCTTTGAGACTACATCAGCGGCATGTTCGATCTTCTGCTCAGTGATAGTGTTAAAATAGGCAAACCACGAACACCACCCTGCAACTGACGGTCGCCAGACATCGTACGTCCAGGGCTTGAAATAGCTGAGTCCCCTGTGCTTCTGGAAAAAAAGGGGGCGGAAATCAATCTCAATGACGTTCCCCGTTGCCTCAAACCTGAACTGACGGGTTTCTCCGTTGTCCGCAACCGGAATTATCCTGATACCTGTCGGCCAGTTGACCGAAATGACCCAGTCGGACCTGCGGTCATAAACCGCCCTGTTAAGAAGGCTGTTGCTCAATCCCACAGAATGCCTGACAATTTTACCAGCCTCATGCGGCGGATCAGCTTCACACGGAAACGATTGCCCGCTTCCGTCAATTATTCCAGTCAGCTTCAAGGGCTTGCCTGCGGAAACCCATTTGAAAGCCTGAATAACTCTCCCTTCCTGTTCATCAACTTTCTGGGTGAAAATGACACCCGGATCAGTAAAGCTGAACTCTCCCACCAGCAGTGTCTGTCCATTGTACTGAATACTTAAATTCCTGCCTTCAGCAACAATATTTGCAGGAGAATTGGGCGGTGCGGTGTCTGATTTAATTTCTGCGGCATAAGCAGGATTGCAGTGACAGATAGCCAGGAATACAAGAGCTTTCGCACCATCAGCAAGTAAACAGGTCAATTTCATTGGAAGCGATTTACGTGATCAAAAATTGGATTTGCGTAAGATATAATCATACCTATGGAACCAGGAAGCTAAATTTCGTTGGCTTCCCTGCTCAATTAAGGCACATTGCCGACAGCATCAATTTCGTAAGCGAACTGTCAGCCCTTTTTGACAAAACGGTAAACCTTCACGGAATGGGGAGGCATTTTGATGAAGACAGGATTGCTCTTCAGTTCCAAATCCTTATGTTCCCACAGGTCCCGCAATTTATAATTCTCAAGACTATACGGATCCTGGCTCCAGTAGTTGTTGCTGGCTTTCAGCAGGATATTGAAGTCCACCTGAACCTCCTTCATTTCATCGCCCCGGTTAAGCAGGCAGGCGGCCTTTTCGCTGTTTCCCAGCTTCTTTATCCAGATCTCATAATCACCGTTGTTACGGAAGCAGAACCCCTCCAGTCCCAGGGTGTCCTGATCCAGCTCTATTATTTCACGGTTGGTCAGGATTGCTTTTGTGTCGGGAGACATGTTCTGCAGGTCGTTTCCCGCCATCAGCGGGGCGGCCAGCATGCACCAGAGGGAGAAATGGGTCCTGTACTCCTCTATTGTCATGCCGCCGTTACCGACTTCCAGCATATCCGGATCGTTCCAGTGCCCCGGTCCTGCATATTTGGCCAGTCCATTCTGCTTGTCAAAGATACCGGTCATGGAATCCCACCTGTCTACAATATCGCCTGTCGTACGCCAGAGGTGTCCTACAGTTCCTGCCCATTCCCATGGCTTGTTCGTGCCCCATTCGCAGATGCTGAAGACAATTGGTCTTTTCGCTGCAAACAGTGCATCACGCATGTTTGAGTAGGATGATTTTGCATCCTGCGTGGATGTGTTGCACCAGTCAAACTTCAGATAATCAACTCCCCAGCGTGCATAGGTCAGGGCATCCTGGTATTCATGACCAAGGGCTCCAGGCCTTCCCGCACAGGTTTCCGAACCGGCGCAGGAATAAATACCGAATTTCAAGCCTTTTGAATGAATGTAGTCGGCCAGGTATTTCATCCCGTCCGGGAATCGGCTCTTATCAACCACAATCTCACCATTTTCATCACGTGCCACCTGCCAGCAGTCGTCAATGACAATATACTCGTACCCGGCATCTTTAAGACCATTGCTTACCATGGCATCGGCCATTTGCATGATCAGTTTCTCACTCACGTCACAGCCAAACCTGTTCCAGCTGTTCCAGCCCATCGGGGGGGTTGGGGCAAGATCAAATTTCTGCGCGCTTATCTGGCAGGAAATGAAAGCCAGGACGATTAAAAAAATCTGTTTCTTCATAGTTGTTGCAGGTATTAAGTTAGCGTTAGTTTTATTTTTATCGAAACGATCTTGCGAGGGCTATCATCGCCTTAATATTCTCAGGCGGAGCATTAGCGGGAATAGCACAGCCGGCATTCAGAATAAACCTGTTTGAATTGCCGTACATTTCAAGCAGTTCCCTGGTTTTTGATCTTACCTGGTCTGGAGTTCCCATTGTAAGGACACCAGATGGATCAATGTTCCCTATGAACGTAACCTTGTCGTTGACTATCTCATGTATAAGGCAAATATCAGTTTTATAATCAAGTTCAAGCGCATCGGCGCCGGATTTTATCATATCTTCAAGAATAAGGCCCGTATTCCCGCATATATGGAGGGCATAAGGCAATCTGAATGAGTGAGAAGTTTCAGCTGCCCTTATCTCAAAGGGTAGTGCGTATTTTAAATAATGCTCAGGCGGCAACAGCTCCGGGCCGGCAGGGCTGTCGCCATTTGAAAGCATATGACAGCCAGTCTGAGACATCAGTTTTAAGAATTGTTCGGTTGCCTGACTACAATATTCAAGCAAAGCCAAAATATTCATTTCATCCTGCAGGTAGAAATCCAGCATCCACTCCGTAAGCCCCCTGACCATTGAAGCGAGCGAAAATGCACACTGGTCGCAATTCCCCCTGATGAAAATTTCATTACCGAAATGCTCACAGAGCTTTCTTACCGCCTCAAGCCAAATATTGACATAACGGTAATTCTCAATATTCACTTCAGGAAGATAAGCCAGCCGAGAGTAGTCCTCCATCAGAGTACCCTTTATACGGGCCGGCTCATGTTCAGGAAAATCAACCGGAACGCCCAAAGCTCCTGCAAGTGTCACAGTATCAAAATCTACTAATATGCCATCGTAGCCATATTTATCAACAGCAGCGATCATACACTCTGCGCTCAGGGAAGGATCTTCACGGTACTGGCTCATAGTGATTCCATGTTCCTCTGCCGCCATCATAAAGTTGTGCAGCATTATTGGCACCTTGTCGGAGGGTTTGCCGGTTAATGCTGCGGATATTCTTTCATAACCATTCATACTCAATGATTAAATTCATTTTCAATATCCTTTTCAAGTTCCTCCAGTGATTTCCCTTTTGTTTCAATAAGGAATTTACGAAAAAAGAAAAAGCTCAAAAAAGTAATGAGTGAGAAAAATGCAAAAACAAATCCGATCCCCCTGGTGTCAGAGAATGCTTTTTGAATGACCGGAAATATGAATAGAAGTATAGTGTAAAACATCCAATGGGAAAACGAACCCATTGACGACCCCCTGGCCCTTATATTGTTAGGGAATATTTCAGATAACAACACCCATATTACTGCTCCCTGCGAAAATGCAAAGCACCCGACAAAGCTGATCATGAATATCAGGGGAAGAAATCCTCCCACATTAAAAAAGAAAACAATTGCAAACGCCGCCAGAAATACACTCATGCCGATTGAACCGATAAGAAGCATTTTCTTCCTGCCGATCTTGTCAATCAACATCATTGCAAGAATGGTCAAAGTAAGGTTTGTCAGGCCGATAACCACTGTTTGAAGTATCGCAGATTCGGTCGAAAAGCCTGCTGCCCTGAATATATCACTGGAATAGATCATCACGATAGCAATGCCTGTCATCTGGTTAAACATACCAACTGCCAATCCTATGATCATCAGGCGGAGGTATGGTTTTTTGAACAAGTACCTGATATGGCTTATTACCTCCGTATTGATTGAGTCTTTGATTTCGTTTTGAAGCTTAATAATATCTTCCCGGGGATTCAATTTAGCAAGTACTCGAGCTGCTTCCTCATATTTTCCTGACTTAATCAGCCAGCGAGGACTTCGGTCAACAAAGAAAAGAAGAATAAAAAACATAACTGCCGGGATCACACCTGAAAGAAACATCCATCGCCAGTTATCCCTGCCGGTATCAAGTAATGCAAGGTCACAAGCGAAAGCCAGCAGTATTCCGATCACAATTGACAATTGAAAAGTCATGGTCAGACGTCCCCGGAACCTGGGAGGAGAAATCTCCGATGTATACATCGGGGAGAGGACAGAGGCGCCGCCGATCGCTAATCCACCGATTATCCTGAATAAAATAAATTGATATAATTGAAATGAAAGACCTGCTCCAACCGATGATATCATAAACATTACCGACAACACTTTCAGCATATCCCGCCTGCCAAACTTGTCACCCGGAATTCCGATCAATAGTGCACCAACTATGCAGCCAAATATTGCAGAGCTTACTGCCCAGCCTTTTAATGTATCAGTCAGATTGAAATAGCCCGTAAAAAAAGGTATGGCCCCATTGATTACTGCAGTATCAAAGCCGAATAAAAGCCCACCCAGCGCTGCTATAACTGCATATCGGTAGAGATAATTGTTCATCCGTTTTATTAAAATATTATGCAGGTCGTTCAAACCTGCAAGTCCTTATTCTTGTTCCCGGTTCTGTTTGGCAGAACTGGAACCAACCGATTAAATCTCAGCCAGGTCAGTGTCTTTCCCCTGAATAACTATTTTATCTATCCTTTCAATCAATTCCAGCATTGCCCTTCCGTTGTGATAGGGACATTTCCAGGGATCAATTTTACGGTTATTCAGGTAATATGGTGAGGGATCGTCTGCCGGTTCTTCCAGATAGGGTTTCCCGGACCGGTTAACCTTGGCGAACCATTCTCCGTTTTCATGATCGATAACATGGTCATCAATAAATGTCCATGATTTTTTTACGCAGTCCCAATAATTATAATCACCTGTGAGGCAGAAGGCATTCATAAATCCCACGAGATTTTCTGCCTGGATCCACCAGTGCTTATTTGTGCGAATATGGCTTCCGTTGCGGTAGGATTCCAGGAACAGACCTCCGTCATGATCAAATCCACATTTTTTCACCGCATCCACAAGTCCTACAGAAACTTTCCTGACTTTTTCAAGAATACTTTCATCTGCCAGCACCTCAGCCGCTTCGTGTAACAGCCACGAACCTTCAATTTCGTGACCAAATGAGCAGATTCCCACGCCAGATACGCTTTCCGAGAAATCGAGTTCAAAAAACAAACCCAAATGACAATCAGGCCTGATTATACAGGTAAGAAAAAGATCCACCAATTCCTTAAGACGATTTCTCAAGCCGGGATCTTTCCAGACTTTGTACAAAGCAGTGTAAGCCTCCAGCATATGCAGGTGGGTATTCATGGATTTTGGTTCATTGTTATCTGCCATACGGTTCTCCTGATACAGATTCCAATCACGTGTAAATGCTTCCAGATATCCCTTATGGACAGGGTCCTTTGCATGTTCTTCAAGGAGAGTATAAAAACCCCTGGCCCTTTCAATGACTTCATCCAGCCTGGTCAATCTGAAGTATTCAGCGACAGCATAGATCACAAAAGCCTGCACATAGGTATGTTTGATACTAATTGACGGTTCTCCGTCAGGACTGACTTCCATGAAACAGCCTCCGTGAATTTTATCCTCAAACCTGGAAACAAGGATCTTGTAGGCCCTGTGCGCCATAGAAGCATACTCTGGCTTTTGATACCGGATAGCAGCGGCTGAGAATGTCCATAGTATCCGTGCATTGAGAACACACGAAAGGGCCACATCCGGATCAGGATTGCCTTTCAGATCGACAGCTCCGTAAAAGCTGTCATTTCTCTCATCGACGCAATGATTCATCCAGAACGGAAGTATGTCGGATAAAAGTTCTTTTTCAAAAAGCTCCCTGTATTCTATAAGTTCATTTTTATTAATAACCATTGAATTTACCTGTTTTAAGGTTTAGACACTCCCGCTGATAAATGTCATCCGCTTTTCTTATATATTCTCCGACAACCTGACCATTAGTACGCCATGTGATGGTACAATGGTTTGAAGGTTCCTGTTTGTGAGGCCAATATTTGAATGTTTCCAGAGGTCATATACTTTATATACTTTCTCACGAATGCTGATGTCCGTTGCAAAGTACATTATATTCTTTTTCCAGTCATAGTCAAGATTCCATGGTGAATCGTCACGGTTAAGGAAACAGATGGCAACCTCGCCGTTTGCGAGAGGCTTGGCCCAGATCTCATGCTCCCCCATGTCCATGAATCTCCTTGCCTGTTGCCCGAGAGGGTCCTGGTCAACCGCGATGGCATCCTTGTTTGTGAGAATCGTTCTTGTTGATTCATCCATGTTCCTGATGTCATTTCCTGCCATCAAGGGGGCTGCAAGCATGCACCACATTGAAAAATGGGTTTTATACTCATCAGGAGTCATCCCCCCGTTGCCAATCTCGAGCATTTCTGCATCATTCCAGTGACCCGGTCCGGCATAAAGGTAGAGATCCGCGTCCCTGTCAATGATATCCAGGACCCCAAGGCCGCCCCATTCGAAAACACAGCTGAAGCAATCCCTTATGTCGGGGGTTATCCTCCAGAGATTCCCGATGCCGTTTCCCCATTCCCACGGCTTGTTCTCTCCCCATTCACAGATTGAAAGTATGATTGGCCTCCCTGTCGCTTTTAAGGCATCGCTCATCGTCTTGTATGCGGCTTTGGCATTCTGCCCCTCATCGTTGCACCAGTCATATTTGAGGTAATCCACCCCCCACTTTGCATAAGTACGTGCATCCTGGAACTGGTAACCGCGGCTGCCCGGCCTGTCCTGGCATGTGGCCGAACCCGCGCAGGAGTAGAGCCCGAACTTAAGTCCCTTTGAGTGCACGTAACCGGCAAGGGCTTTCATCCCAGAAGGGAATCTTTCAGGGTCGCAGATTATATTGCCCAGAGTATCGCGGCTTACCTGCCAACAGTCATCTATTACAACATACTTATACCCGGCATCCCTCATCCCCGATGAGACCATGGCATCAGTGATCTCCATGATAAGCTTCTCGCTTACTTCGCAACGGAATTTGTTCCAGCTGTTCCAGCCCATCGGCGGGGTCAGGGCCATGTCTCCTACTCCCTGTCCTGTCAGAAGCGATTGTGAAAGGATAAGAACCAGGACTGTAATGAATGATGTCTTCATAATGATTAAGCTGTAATTGAAATTTTATAAGAACCTGATCCGAATTTTCCTATATATTTCCCGTTGAACCTGACTTCCGCCCTGCAGTTCACCGGTATAGTGAAAGAAAGGTCAACAATTCCATTTACCTTCTCCCATCTGACTGATATCAAACCTTTTGCACAGTCGTGAGTAACTTCCGCCCAGGTGAGGTCACCGACCGGCCTGGGGTCTATGACTATGCTGTCATAAGCCACTGAGCCTTCGGCCTGTGTTATACCGCCGATCCCGTCGTAAAGCCACTCCATAAGATGCCCCAGCATCATGTGGTTGTTTGACACAAATTTATGAGCAGGCCAGGATTCTGTGAGTGCTGTCGCCCCTTTTGCGATCTGGAACCCGTAACCGGGAACATCATCCCTGCAGTTCATTCTCCAGATCACATCATCAGCCCCGGCATCGTGCAACGCTTTCACGAGATAATGAAACCCTATATCCCCGGCGGTGAGGGCATCCCCGTCTCTTTCAACAGCTTTGAGAAGGCTGCTTTCGATTTCCGGTTTCAGCTCCGGGGGGATAAGGCCCGTGGCAAGAGGCATAGCAAGTGAAGTCTGGCTGCCTGTTGCAATGGTCTTATCCGCAGGGTTATAAAACTTTTTCAAAAAAGCCCTGCGAACATCTCCTGAAAGCTTCAGGTATCTTTCCGCATCATCATTCTTCCCGAGGATTTTTGCCATCTCTGACATAAGCGTGAGATCATAGTAATAAGTGGCAGTTGCTGTCAGCGGAACAGGTGTAAGCTGTGCAAACCCCAGGTATTTTGGACCGAGATCGCACCAGTCCCCGAGCCCATGGGAGAGTATCCCGCTGTCAGCCTTTGAATAAAGATAATCAGCATACCGGGTCATCATCTGCCAGGCATCTTCAACGATCTTCCTGTCCCCGTACCATTTGTAAATGTAAAAAGGAAGGATTATGGAAGAGCTCCCCCATTCCGGAGAGTCACGGAATCCTTCAAGGAAAGGCACAAACTCAGGTGCTATATCAGGAACAAGTCCGTTTTCCAGCTGAGAATCCATCATATCATGGACAATCTTGGCGTACAGGTTGTGTATGTCGTACATATATTGGATTGATGGCCCCATGAGGTTGACCTCCTCGAGCCATCCCAGCTTTTCGCGGTGGGGGCAATCGGTGGCAACGCTCGCCATATTGCTTTTGACACCCCAGTCTATCAGGGAATATATCCTGTTGAAGAGATCATTGGAGCATCTGAATGTGCCTGCAGAAGGAGAACTGTTTCTTGTATGATGGAATAGGATCTCCCTGACCACTGGCTTCCCATCCCCGCCAGGAAAACCAGCCGGTACCCCTCCGGAGAGTGACAGGTACCGGAAGCCATAATACGAGAACCGCGGCTTCCAGCTTTCACCTGTTTTTCCGTCACAGGTATAGGTGAAATAAGATGGACCGCCCGAACCTGACTGGCTCACGTAACCTTTGTCATCGAGCACTTCGCCGGGAGTCAGCCTTACTGATTTGCCGGATATACCATCAACAATGATCGCAGGTATACCGGAAGCATTCTGTCCGAAATCATATAAAAAAGTCCCGTCGGGCATCGGTGTTATTCTGACCGGCTTAAAAGTCTCCATTATCCTCACCGGGAAATCAGTCTCACATTTCATCACACCCCCCGGCCCTTTCACGGCGAGTGTCTTTCCCCATGCGGAATCGTCGTAACCGGTCATGTTCCACCAGTCCTTCTCCAGCCTGGCATCATAATCCTCACCTCCATAGATGCTGGCGAATGTTACCGGGGATGGTGCCGCTTTCCACTGTTCATCGGAAACCAATGAATCTGCACTCCCGTCCTTATACTTTATCAACAGTTTTACCCTTATCATGGGCATTCCCCATGCGGACACGAGCTTCCTGTATCTTTCCCTGTTCACATTGAAGAATCCGCTGCCTGCAATCACCCCGATGACATGAGCCCCTTCCTTCAGCCTTCCGGTCAGATCATATCCGTCATAAAGGCAAGTCTTTGAATACAGCGTCCATCCCGGGGCCAGGAACCTGTCATCCGGTGCCTGACCATCGATGCTCACCTGGTATTGACCGAGACCTGAAATGAACATCACTGCCCGGTCAATTTTCTTATTAACGTTGAATTCCCTGCGGAAAAGAGGGACGACAGGTCTCCTCAATCCCCTGGCGCCCAAATCATTTCCATCACCATGTACAGCAGGGACCACCTTCATCGAGTCAGGAAGCTCTTCAAGACCGATCCATTTTGCGTCAGACCATTCATTGTCAGGCAATCCTGTAATAAATGAAGCAGTGTCGCTCCATTCAGAAAATTTCAGCCTCTTTGATTTTACCCTTACCTGCCATTTATAAATCCTTGCAGGAAGAAGCGGTGGCCCATCATATCTCCATTCATTTTCATTTTTCCCGCTGAAATATTCCTCCCTGCCACCATTGAAAATCCTCAACTCCCAGTTGCTGAATGATGCATTATTGTTAGTTGAGAGGGCCTGCCATCTGAAAAGCGGTGAGCCTTCGGTCCCGACAGGAGAAGAATAACCATTGCAGAACAGGGAAGCAACCTTAAGGTCACTCTTCTTCAGGCAACCGGAAATAAGGAATGCACTAAAAACCAGGAATATTGTAAGTTTTTTCATGGGCTTAAATTTTCAGGGATTTAAAGTATCGAATCCTTCAGAATATTCCTATTTTTTTCTTGAAGGGTCAATAAAGCTGACCGGAATGAGTTCCACCGGCCCGATAAGCCCTGATCTGACCGGTACCCAGGATTCGTCTTTCTTTTTGTATTCATAGTCACAGCTCGAGAGATCCATTCCTGAAGTCTCATGGTACCAGCTGATGTTATGCTGATCGAGCCAGGCAACCCGGTTAATTGCAGTGTTTGCGACTTCCACTTCCAGGGTATTTTCCCCCTCTTTAAGCTCCTTTCCGCAATCCAGTTGCATTGGATACGCAAACAGAGTCCCGAGATCCTTACCGTTCAAGAGCACTCTCGCGGAATGACACACCTCGCCAAGAGACAGGTAATAGCCATCTGTCCCTGCCGCCGGTTTTTCAAAGACAATTTTGTACCTGGCCGTTCCCGAGAATCCCCGGAGCAGCTCAGCCTGGTCTGATTTCCATTCAGTCCATGAAGTGAGTCCGGTGATCTCTTCCGGGTGAGGGATTTTCTCGCCTCCTGCAATAAAGCTTACTTCCCATTTACCATTAATTCTGACCGGAGCCCCTGTCTGAGAATAATACATCCATTTTTCACCAGTCACCTTCCTGTCGTATATCTTTACGATCATTGACTGGTTGGATTCAAGCTGCATGAATACGCTGGAGATGCCATGATCATTCCTCATGGTTGCCATGCCTTTTTTACCGCTCATGGGATCGAACAGCGCGGCGCAGCTTCCTTTTACGCTGAACGGGATCCATTTGCTTATGCTTTTTCTCCCTGAGGGATTGACAACAAAATATATCCATCCATCATCGTCTCTTCGCCGGGTATACTGAAGGGAGTCGTCAACGAGTGATTCCCGCTTTATGCCGGCATAATCGAGGATGCTGAGAATGTCTTTTCCAAAGATGATCCTGCCGGCGCCTTCATTCTTAACGCTTATACCGTTCCTGACGACCGTTGCACTTGATCTGACATAGGATATCAGCTCACTGAACTCCTTTTGCCTTTCCGAAAGCCGGTACATTCCAGGTACATCTTCAGGTAAATTTCCGGCCATGATGACCGTTGATCCCCCGCCTGCCAGATCAATGATCCTCCTGAGAGTGGATGCCGGCAAGAGGTGACAATCGGCAATGACGAGCGCCTTGTATTTTTTTGCATCAGACCCGATCATGCCCTGGCTGCCTTTAATCACATCCTTCAACATCTTGTCAGAAACAAAATCGAAATCACAGCCTGATTCCATGAGCTTTGTGGCGGCAGGATAGTCACCTGTAGCAAGAGATGTCCACCATCTGGGAGGTCTGCCCGGATCAGAATCGATCCTTGAGAATTTATCATAATATGGAAAATAAAAGAGCAGATCCTTGTCTGATCTTCCCATCTGCATAAAAGACTGAACTCGCGTTATATAGGTGCAAAGCTGACTCCCGGAGAGCTGCCATAACGGATTGAAATCCCCAAGATGGGTACCTGCGTAGAACAACCATCCAGGCCACCCTGCACTTTGAGGCGAATAAGTGATACCGTGGAAACACGATTGATTCACATCCGAGACAAAATCCCAGTCGAGTTTCTGCTTGCATACATCAAAGGGAGTGTCGAAAACGGGACCCATACATGTGAAAGTCTCTGAAGATACCAAAGGCTTTCCCAGGATATGAGCCGCCGAGGATGCACATTTATTATCAAACCAATCAGTATAATACTTCCCATTGCGGACAAATGATTCAAGTCTTCCGCCAACATCCAGCTGAGGTATATCAAGAACTGCATTGGCATCCAGAACATTTGATGGCTCAGAATAAATCTCGCCTATTGCAAGACCTCCCATCTCATGGGTCCATTGCCGGAAGTTTTTGTTGAAATTTTCGATCATGAGGTCTGAAAGTGTTTCACGGTAATCGCACATGACCCTTGAGGCTTTTTCATCAGGAGCATATCCGAACAATTCGGGCAAAAACCACCGAAGGTCATACCCGCGGCGTTTTCTGAACTCATCATAAAACCCCCTGGTCCAATTCAGGCTAACCTCCCAGGAATCAACATTGTAGGCCCTTGGAAGATACTCCTTTTCATATCCGGAAAATGCTTTGGTGAACTGGGAAAAGTACTCGTTTACCACTTTATTATTAAGATGATCCATTGCGAATCCCCGCTGATCAGCAGAGGGAAAACGAACCATCGAGCTTCCGGGGTGATTTACCGTGGCATAAAAAGTCCAGTTCCCCTCAGGTACTTTCCAGTCAATTATCCCACGGCGCTTGAGCTTGTCAGTTACAAGAATCCTTTCGCCATTATCAGAGACCGCAAGGACAGCTTCAATATCCTCAAACCTGAATTCGCCGCCATATGTTGTGTCATACAGAAATTCCCCGCGTCTTATGAAATCGCCATCAAACTTCCTCAGTATTAATTCTGAAGCCGCATCGCGCCTGCCTATTGAAGGCCCTCCGAAAGCCCATCCGGAGACAGGTGCCATATCGACATCCATCCCGAGTTTCCTGGCTTTGCCGACTGTGAATGTGACAAGTTCAACCCATTTTTTTGAAAGGAACTCCACTTTCGGAGCCAGAGAGTCTTTTACGTCCAGGATGAAAACCAGGTTAACCCCGCCCAATCCTGTTTTACTGAACGATTTAAGGGTCCTTGAGATATTGAATGTGTCGGCGGCTGAACCATGCCACCACCACCAGGTCCAGGGTCGTTTTTCCGGACCCCTGACAACAGGCCACTCAATGGGCTTTGTTGTTTGTTTTGCCTTTATCGATAGTTCCTGTGAGAAGCAGGGTTCAGCTAAAAGCGAAATCAAAACCACCAACAACACTGACGTTTTCATTATGCTTGATTTTAATGCCATGATTATTCCGCCAGAATCTTAACTGCCTGGTGGGGTCCGAGCTTCAGCCGGATCTTGTCCCCCTCGATCCTGAAGCCTGTAAATGCCTTTCTCCCCTTCCCGGTAACTTCGTAAATCTTCAGGCCCCTGTTCCTGTATTCTTGCGGAAGAACCCAGCTGCAGTCGGATCCCTTAAGACTGTATGCATAAATGCCTCCGTGAACAGGGATAAAGCGGTCATCATCATTTGCAAGCAGGACATCGTTCCATTTCACTTCGAGGTGATTGGTCGAGTTGTCAAATCTCGAAGTTACTCCCCCCGAGAAACGAATCAAGTACCCGTTATCATCCCTGTTTGCTTCAAGCATTTCCCTCTTGTTGAGGAAATGGTAGAGCAAGGAGCTCTGATATATTATATCTTTTATTTTCTCCCTTTCGGTTTCGAACGGGAGCTGTCCATGGTATTTCTTATAGGAGAAATCCTGCGTTATCGAATTGCCAATTCCGCTCGAATATCTCAGGGTTGCCATTGATTCCGGCGTACCCCCGGCAACGATCTTGCCATGATAGATCTGCTTATACTCAAATATCAGGTGAAAATATGTCCATACTCCTGCAACTAATGGTGAAAGATCTATTGGATTACCATTCTGAGTTTCGGTGGTCACGGTTATTCCCTTATTGTTCAGCCATTGAACGATCGGCTTAAGTCCAAGTTCAAATTCCTCAACCATCCCGTTCCCGTCTTTTTCCCATTCCGGGTTGCAGTTGGTGATCCTCATGGCATCGAAATGAATGCTTTTCTGAAGGGGAAATACCGACATCATCTCTTCCAGCCTCCTGAATATGCTTCCAGTTTTGACATCCTTGTAATGTGAGATATGGAAAGCGCTGTCAGCGAAAATTTCCCAGAATATAGGGGTCCCGTCATAATCGGTTCCCATGATATCCGGAGTGAAGTCCCTGTTAGCCTTATATGCATCATCGATATTGCAATGCATGCTTAATACAGAGTTCAGGCTGTCGCAGTACTTTGAGAGTGAAAGAAGTTCTTCCCTGGTGCCCATTGCCTCATTCAGTTTATCGAGCGCGGGATAACCGGTATCGTGTCCTTTATACTGCCATCCCACCAGGTAGATTATCTGCGGAATGCCGTCAGTAATATTGTTTACATATGTTATTATTTCTTTAGCCTGTTTTAAGGTTGTGCAGGGATTGTCGGCGTTGTGGATATCGTTGAGGTATATCTTGTACCAGACAGATGTTTTATGTCTCTCATCAGCCCCTTTTATCTGCCTGTTAAGCCATATCCTGTAATCGGCTGATTCATATTTTTTATTCTCGTTCAGATCGTTGAAAAAGATCAGCTCCGCCTCATAGTCCGGCATAAGCTTATCCTGTACCCTGTAATAGTACTTGTTCGGACCAAGATTGCAGTAACCCGAATGGCTGTAGAAGCTGATCGGGAAAACGTTCATATTGGTACGTACGGCAAAACATAGCTTTTCAGGCTTCCAGATGCATGCATAGGTCGACATGCCTGCTTTCTGGATTGTGTCACAGCCGTTGCCGTACAATGAATTATAGTACCCGATACCTCTGGAGAATATTTTTTGCTTCACGAATGGAACCCTTGTCCAGTTCCTTACTGTCCACCATTTGTACGCGGAGTCACTTACACTTACCCAAGGTTGTTCGCTGAAGCCAAGTTCCTTCAGTTGTTTCTTCGGGTCCTGTACATTCCTTATCTTCATCTTAACGGTGGAAGAATCGAGCCAGTAAAGGAAATCAGCCTTTATGTCCGATTCCCTGAGAGCCATTTTATAGATAACCGTGTCTCCGGTCTTTGATGATTTTATATTCCAGGAGCTCCATTCTGCAAGCTTTCCGTTTACGGTAATGCCTTTCCCCATCAACGGCTTCAGGGTATCACCCTCATAGATGATATTCCTGAACACCGGTTTGGCGGTAAAAAGGTCAGCCGTGATCTTAGAATTCTGAATCGTTTCAAAGTCCCTGTTCCGGCACGAGGCTGCGACCAGCATCAAAATGACCGGTGTTACGGCAATCTTTAATAATTTCATTTTAGTTCATTTTAGGATTACAAAAAAACAATAGCTCAATTGTCACCAGGTATGACACGGGCACTTAACTCATCCTCCCGCAATCGCATGATATCTTCTGCTTTAGGTATTCCCTGCGCCGTATCCTGATTCCCTTAGATTTTATCTTTCTCCTGATCCGGTTTTTTTATGAAGAGTTAATACAGCAGGAAGCTGGCCGGTGAATAAGCGTCTATATTGACTGTGAACTTCCCGTTGATAATCTTTATGCCTTTCCCCGTCTTTTGACCCCTGAGATCAACGGGTTGAGCCGTTCCAGCAGCAATTCCCCGGGGCAGGCTGATCTCAGTCATTCCTGGCTGACCGGCCTGCTCCCATAATCTCAATAACGTAACCTCCTGATTTGTTGCAGTATCAGGATAATGGCAGAAAGTTGTCACCCTTATCCCTCTACGAGATAATGACAATCCGGTTTCAGATACCGGCAAGGAACCTTTCCCTGATTCAGAATATGCGGAAAGCATCTGCTGCCTGTTCTCCCATCCTGGTGTGAACAGCGCTTCTTCTTCATTTGCACCCGCTGTGACAGGCCATATCCTGAATGCTGCTTTCCAGGAACCGTCTACCCAGAGGGGATAATTGGTGTTCCACTGGTTGTTGTAAAGGTTTGCAAACAGCTCCGGCTTAACCGGTTTGTATACCCGGGAGTATTTCCACAGCCCCGGCTCCCCTATGCTCCAGAGCGGAAGATCGGATGATGAAACGGCAGCCCCGGGTCCCGATGCCCCATCCCTCACCATTATGCCAAAGTCCGTTGAAAAGAGGTGATGATTTGTTCCGGGCACAAGATCCTTTGCCGGATCGAAGGGTGCACTTACATGACTTACCCTGATCATGGGTTTGTTTATGGCCAGTGGTACACAGAGCCATCCCCCTTCAGGAATTATCTCAGCCGATTTCCCGTCCACGCTCCATTCAATATCAATATATGGTTTCCCGTCAGGGAAAAAATATCTCAACGTATATCCTTTTGCCAGTCTCCTGGTATCCTTTGTTGACAAGATGGCCACGATGCCATTCGCATCTTTTTTAACCGAAAGATCCCATTTCCCGGGAGTGAACCGGTTGTAGGTCACGCCAGGATCAAGGTTTGGCTTGTTGAAATCATAGTACGGAAACCCGTACCAGGTATAATAGACCTGACAATATGCCTTTAGAAATGAATCGACTTCTGCCTTCGCGAACCGCTCATGCATGAACTGACCTAGAGCATGTTCCCCTGAATCAACGAGCTCCCTTCCGTCACTTTTAAGTACGAGCGAGGAGATCCCTCCCCTTCCGGTATCGAATGTCACCCTGAAAAAAGATGTTTCAAAAACAGAGCCTTGGATATCCTGAGCCCCGACACCCTTTTCACCTGTAAAAGGAAATGTTTTATACCCGCCTGCAGGAACGTCAGGAGCAAGAAACGATATGGCACGACCATCCTGCCTGACCGGGATTTTGATCCCTCCCTGTATATCCGTCAGAAATTCCGGGGCATCAATGCCTGATGGAATTTCAACGGTTACCATGTCAGATCTTACATATGGCAGGGGATTGAACACGACAATCCTTTTCCCTTCGGCTGCAACCGATGCTGCAAGTTTCGTCATCAGCTCTGAAATTCCATTCCGTGTAATTTCCATTGCATCGGAAGCATAAGCTGCATGCCATCCGAAGGTGGCAAGCTGCTTCTCATATTTCCCCTGCCTGAGGTTTTCCAGCCACGAAGCGTGATCAGGCGAACCGAATGACGGGCCGGCGATTCCCCATGTATGTTCAGCAAACAGGCTGCTGCGGTCATAAGCCCGGCTCAAAATCCCTGAAACATCTCCATCGGTGATCTTCCAGCCTGCCATTTCTGTCCCGAGAATTCCCAGGCTGACCTGGCCGGCAGCGGTTTTCCTGTGGATCTGTGTCGCAACCGGCATTGTCATCTGACCATGCGTCCAGGTGTCCGGCATATCACCGCGAACCACGGGTATCGAAGGATCATTTTCGCTGATTATTGCATCTGCAAAATCCGACGGGCGCCCGAAACGGATCTTCACTCCGGGCAGCTGCCTTTTCAACGAACTTACCAAAGTTTTGACAGTTTCGGCCGTTGGCGGTCCGGAGTTGTCACCTGTAACCTGGAAGCAGAGCCATGATTTATGCGTCCAGTTGTCAGGAGGAAGGGCAGGCCAGCTGTAGCTGTGGAATGAATACCCGGTAAGCACCCTTGAACCGTCGGGGCCTTCCCACCAGAACAATTCAGGAACCTCAGGATTGGGGCTCCACGGATTGACGCCGATATGCACAAATTTTATCCCGGCTTTGCTAAGCAGCGTCGGCAATACCCAGGCCTGCGAGGGCATGTCCGTGAGTTTGGCATCAGCCGGCAGGGGTTTATTGAATTTCCTTGCAAGCCGGGTCCCGCTGCCGAGCGACCTGACGAGTTCCTCCAGGTCTGCGGCCTCTGATTCAAAAGTATATGGAAGGGCGTGCCATACTATCCTTCCGTCCCTTATGGCCTTCTCAATCCTGGCACGTCTTTCAGGCGTCTGCTTATCATCAAGTATAACTTCCATCACCCAGGCGGGAAGCATCCATACGAACCTCTCTTCCTTAGGGGTATTCAGGGTATCTTCAATCAGTTTCAGGGCCCCGTCCATCATCCCGGTACGGTAATAATCGAGCACCTCCGGCACCGGGTGAGTATACCCGATGTCACAGTGAGTTTTCCAGACAAGGACAACCTCCCCGAGCTGAGGCCATTTTTCGTTGCGGGCAATATCCGAAAGATCAACTGAAGCTGAAGCCTGCGATCCCGGTGAAAGGGCAATGTCGGCGTAGCTGTAAATGTTGCCCAGCCTGTCGGTCTGATGCATTGCCTTAAGGGCCTGCTTCCCGGATCTGACTATGTTATGGGAGCCCATGAACATTGCGCGCCAGACTAGCGGCTTTGACGATTTATTGGCAAATGAGGTTTCGTGATCGGATTCATGCCTCACCGAAACCAGGCCTGAAAGGACCGGCACATTTTCCAGGGTAACACCCGGTGTTTTATCAGTCAGCCGGGGGCAGGTAATTACGACCTTCTCATCAGCCACCGGCTGAATTCCCATGAGCCCCCTCACAATACCCTCTATCGCCCCGCTTGCTCCTTCGGGATAAGCCTTTCTCTTGTCTGAATGGATCTTCTGAAGAAAGCCATAGGCATCCCCGTTCAGGCCGTTGCGGTAAAAAAGGAACGGCAGGTAAGAAAGTACCTCGATCTGGGTGTTCCTGATATCGTTAAGCGATTTCTCAGCTTTTGCAGGATCTTTTATTACATCATACCAGAGGAGGAACTCACTGTTGGCGATACCCCCGCGATAAAACTTACCGTCGGTCTTGTAAAATCCGTAGTAAGAAAGAGCATCACCGTCCCACCAGAGTGAGTCGAGCAGACGAAAGTACTTTTCAGCCTTCTTCCCGTAGATCTCACTTTTCGCCTTTTCTCCCCGTATTCTGAGGATTTTCGAATAGACTGCAAAACCATTGCAAATCATTCCGAGGAGGTCGCTGCTGACAGAAATGTCAGACTGACCCTCATCATATGATGGAATACCCCTGGCAAAACGGTACTTCACTGTTCCCGGTTTCAGGTTCATTACCGGTGGCCTCTGCATTATGTCCCGGGCGCCGAGCTGCCACCGGTCGGTATACTCATTAAGAGTAAGCTCAAAAAACCTGTCAAATACGGGATCGGTGATGTAGGTTGAATCGCCCGTCCACTGGTAAAGCTTATAGCATGCGTCGATTATATCGAAGTTAGCATTGAGGTTGTACCAGAAATCATCATCCGACGCATAATCAACGGGTGCGGGTTTGTTGTAGCGGTTTATCTCCCAGTAGGAGCAGTAATCCTTTCGTTCAGAAATGTTCCCGACGAATTTCCTGAACATGTTCAGGTTCGCTTGTCCCAGTCCAATGATCTCACTGCCAATACACTGATGACTCACATCTCTTATGCAGAAAGCCTCCCTTCCCGGCAAAGCCGCTTCGTACCATGGGCCAACCGGATCATTTCCGGAACCTGCATAGCCCAGGGAGGTTGATTTTGCCCAGTTGAACAATGAAACCAGAAATGTATCAGGGGAACTAAGGACAAGATCCCTGTTGCCTGAAGTAAGGAGATCATACTCGCGGGCAGGCTTGCAGGAGAAAAGCGAAGCAAGCAGGAGGAGGGCTGCAGCAAACAACCCTGAAGACTTCATTAATTTCATTTTGAAATATAAATAAAAGGATTGCCAATGAATGTTACTCCCGAAACAATATCGCCCGACGGATAATAATGGTGCATCTCCGCTTCTGCGGCTTTTTTCCCGGCAAAATATGCCTTGCCGAGGTATTCACGTTTCAGAATATGAGCGTAAATTGAATCGTGCCCATAAACCATGCCCGTCCTCACGTTCGCGACAACCGCCTCTCCCACTCCATCACCGAAGACCCAGCTCATAGCCGTGTTCCTGTTGTTCTTTGCTGCAGCCTTCATCCAGTTCCCTGTGGAACAGCCGTGATTGATGGTGAAAAGCGCTCCGGTCTTCATTTTTTCGATTTCCAGCGACGGTAACGAATCACCCTGAAGATCCTGCCTTCTCTCATTGGAGTGAACCTGGATGTAAAAAACAGAGTACGAATGGTCCCTGAATTTTCCCAGGAGAGAAGTCCTGGAGACACTTTTCGCCCTAATTGAATCCACATTGTCAGGCCCGTACAGCACCGATGCAACATCCTTCACAAAGTGATCCGCCCCGTCGGGCCAGTCATTGCCCGTTACAGCCAGGGCCCGGCTTTCAATCATTATTTTACCCGAATAGTACTCATGAGTTTTCTTCAGGAAAGACCGGAGCGTTTCAATTGCCTCATCACCGTCTTTCTCAGCAGCCCTCATGTTAGCCACCCATATTTTCAGCTGCGGTTCGCCGGAATAGGATTCCGGAACTCCGTTGCCGTCAGAATCAATGAACCGGAGATCAAAATCTTCATAAAAAAGCGGATCAGGGTTGTCGAAATCATGCATATGAAACCTGTGCATCGGGATTGCTCCGGCAAGGATAACCCCGGAAAGATCCATTGTATTACTGAGGTGCTTTATGGCAGTGCGTACCTCATCAGGTTTTTCCCAGGTTCCGCATATTATGTTAAGGTCGACCGGAAAGGCTGATTCGACATCCTTTCGGTACTGAATGAACTCCTGCTTAAGAGACTTATATGTACCCGTATGGACCAGAAGTGCCACTTTATCCCTGTTTGAAGTTATCCCGGATCCGTTGGACTGATACTGATCACTTCCGCCATGCAGGTCCCCGTCATGACTGTTATTCCTGAAACTCACAAGAAAGATAAATGAAATGAACAGAAGAAGATATGACCTCCCTTTAACGAATTTGAAACTCATCGACATTGTACTAATGTAATATTAGATTATTACAATTGATTTAAAATTGCAGGTGCTTTCAGGCAGGTGCAGGTTAAATATGAAGGGGCACAGACATCACCCCTTGAACCAGAAATTCATCTTAGACCCCTGATGGCTGTGCCTCCTTCATCTACCTAACCACTGACTATGGTACAAAGACCGGTTCTACAGCCGGATCTGGATTCTGGACCATTGATTTATTATTCAGAGTCTCTTGATCAGGGATCATCAGGACCAGCATATTGGAGTTTGCCGGTACAGCCAGATCAAGATCATTTCCATTAGCAAAAGATTTTGTGACAGGCAACTGAAGCCTCTTAATATCGAAGTAATCCAGTCCTTCTCCGTACATTTCCTTCCGCCGTTCAAGCAATATCGCCTGGATCAGTTCGTCCTGACCGCCTCCGGTTGTAACGACTGCCCCGGGGCGTGCATTCTGGATCATATTGAGTACCTCCAGCGCAACCGTGGTATTGCCCTGCCTTGCGGCAGCTTCGGCTTCAACCAGGTACATTTCTGCAGCACGGAGATCAAGAATATCGCCGTAAGGTGCGCTTGATCTCTTTTCCAGGAACTTGACCGAGGCATATTTCCCGGGCTCAGTCGGATGCGGCATATATAATGCCCTTGGATCATCTTTCATTATGTCAAGAACAAAATGAGCTGACGGGGTAAGAAGACGGTATGGCACCATCGTACCGGCCTGCCCGTAATCCCAGAAAGCCGGAAGGTATTCGGAGGTATAATCCTGTTCAGTCTGGGGATAGCCCAGCACCCATTCGGGATTACTCGTGGTAAATCCATCCTCGTATTCGGCCATGCTCATCAGCGGATACCTGGTCCTTATCTTATTTGCATATTTCTGTGCATCGACCCAGTTGTTCATTGTCAGGTATACATCGGCCAGGAGGAAATTCACAACATCCTGATCATAGTATGCAATATTGGGCCTCTGATAGTTTGCCAGCAATGTTTCCGCATCTGTAAGGTCGCTAAGTATTGCGGCATACACCTCCTCCACCGATGCCCTGGAGATCTCTTCCTTTATTTCCGATGTAAGAACCAAAGGTACTCCGGGCTTGTTTTTGGCGATGAAATAGGTGTGCTGATAAAAGCGGATAAGGTTAAAATAACACCTTGCCCTGATAACTTTGGCCTGCCCTTTAATTTCATCCTTTTTTTCCTGGTCCCCCTGGACATTGTCGATATTCTCCAGGATTATATTGGTGTTGTAAATGACTCCATACCAATGTTTCCATAATCCGCGTGAAGCGTACTCAGTTGAAAGGTAGCTTTCAGGATTGTAAAAACTTGCATTTTTAAAAGGGGTCATCATCCCGTAAATAGGATTCGGATCGGTATTGATATCAGAACCGTAGGCGGTGCCAAGCAGTTTCACACTGGTTGCCATATTAGACATCCATTCGGGCACATCATTCTTTAATTTGCTGTATGTTGACTGCAGCAATGCATCGATCATGGTAATGTTATTGTAAACGATCTGATCACTTACAGAATTTGTTGGCTTAGTGTCAAGTATTTTACTGCAGGAACAGTACAGGAAGCTGCTTATAATAATAAACACGCTTAGACTTATATTGATCTTCCTTTTCATTTTTTCCCTTTTTTTAGAATGTAACATTTATGCCAAAATTGTAGTTCCTGGTTGCGAAATAAGTCAGTCCTGACAGGTTTTGGCCCCATAATCCTCCGGCTTCAGGATCAGATCCCTGGGCTGCAAGTTTACCGGTGGTAAAGAGATTTTCACCCCTGGCATATACACGAACTCTGCTGATCTTTAACTTTTGTGTCAGTTCAGTTGGGAAGGTATACCCAATGACCAGGTTTTTCAGTCTCATGAAATTGTTATTGACAATCCATCTTGAGCTGCCAATATTCTGCCTTGAGTAAGCCGTATTCGAGTAATTCTCATATATTTTGGCATAATCGGTTTTATCACCCGGTTTCTGCCATGCCTGGTCCAGGTTATCATAAACCGCCCAGCTTTGTCTCAGAGTACTCGATTCGGCATTGTTGTAATCATAAACAATTCCACCGAGGCTGTAATAAAACATCATGCTCAGATCAATGCCTTTATACCTGAGGTCTGATCCGAAAGATCCAAAGACCTTAGGCAGGGTAGATCCTACATTTACCCTCTGCTGTTCATTGTTCACTTCCGAGAAATTCTCTGTTTTTACTTTGTTTGTCACATTGCCATTATCATCGTAAGTGTATTTCCACCACTGATTCCTTCCGTTTTCAGGGTTGATACCTGCCCAGTCGGAGCAATACATATCATATCGTGATTTCCCGACCTGCCACTTAAAAAACGCAACACCTCCATGTCCGTCCAGGTCGGTCTGTGACATTTTTGATTCAAACGGAAGGGAAGTGATCTTGTTCTCATAGTGAGTTGCATTGCCATTGATGGTCCAGATAAGGTCGCCTCTCTTGACAAGGTCAAACGATAGTTCAGCCTCATAGCCTGTGTTTTGCAAACTGCCAATGTTCCGGATTATAGTGGTCCATCCGGAAGATGTCGGCAATGGTACGTCCAGCAATAAGTCTTTGGATTTTCTCTTGAACAGTTCGAAAGATCCTCTTAATCTGTCAAACATAATAAACTCAGCTCCGATATTCATATTAATATTGGTCTCCCATTTCAGGTTCGGATTGGCAAGCTGGACTGGTGCCATGGCGAGATTCCCGTAATAGTTACCGTTTACACCATAGTAACTCTGGTACCCGTAATATGTGCCTATCTTGTCATTACCCAGTTCACCATAGCTTGCTTTCAGTTTAAGGTCATTAAGCCAGCCTGAAGCAGAGTTGAGGAATCCTTCACGGGAAATGATCCAGGCTGCTCCGGCTGAAAGGAAATTCCCCCATCTTCCGTTTGCTGCAAACCTTGAGGATCCGTCTGCCCTGTAACTTGCATTAAAATAATACTTCTTCCCGAAGTCATACTGAAGCTTCGTGAAGTAGCTCAGCAAGTTGTATTCATCGCTGTTTGAGGAAACACCCGGATAGGTAATTGCCTGGTCAAGTTCTTCAAAGAAGGGTAATGCGAGACCTCCGCGACTTGCATAAACACTGCTGTTTTTATACAGGTATGCTTCCTGTCCTACAAGCAGGTTCAGGTGATGATCACCATTTAACTGCTTGTCATAGGTCAGCAGGTTGTTAAAGTAGCTGGAGGATGAATTAACTGCCGATCTGTCGATTGAACCGTTTTCAGGTATATCCAGCTGTGAACCGTCATCCGGAGGATAATTGAGCCTGTGTGAGAAATTATAGAGCTGGTAGGAATAGGTCGTTTTGAATCTCAGGTCAGGGGTAATTGTCGCTGTGAGCGATGTTGTGAGATTCATGTTCTGGTCAATGTCCTTCTTATCCTGGTACAACACCATCATGTCGGGAGTATACTGGATGCGCCCCGTCTCATTTCCGTTGTCAATTGCAAGCTGATCTGGGATCATCGGCCGTGTCTTAAATTTACCCGCCATATAATCATAGATAAAAAATGTATTTTCCGGTGAGAATACGCGTGTCGGCCTTACATCCAGGGGTGCATTCCTGTTATCGCCTGATGAAAACATAGCTGAATTACTCATGTCCAGCCACTTGGCAAGTTTGGTATCAAGAGTCAGACGGGTGTTATATCTTTGGTAATTATCACCTATCCAGGTCCCCTTGTCATTCAGGTATCCCAGCGAGACATAGTATTTGTTTTTATCGTTAAAGGAGCCGGTTGCACTTAACCCGTATTCCTGCTTCAGGCGATGGTCAAACATAAAGCCATATTGATCGAAATTCCACAGTCTTTTTGCGTCGGATTTTACTTTTCCGTCGAGCCCGATCGGATAATCAGTATCCCATCCCGAGTGATACATCCTGGTTGCACCTCCGGGTATATTAAATGGGATAGGTTCATAAAATGATCCTGAGACATTTTCAACGGCATATTGCCTGGCATCAGCATCATTCATACCCAAAAAATCTGTCGCATCATTGTAAAGTCCTTTCCAGACTGTCTCCCATTGTTTTTCAACAGAGACTTTTTTGGGATATGGGACAGCAAGTTCAGAAGTGCCAAATGAGCTGAAAAATTCAATTCTGGGTTCCCCCGAGGTACCTTTCTTTGTAGTGATAAGGATAACCCCGTTTGCGGCGCGGGCTCCATACAATGAAGAAGCAGATGCGTCCTTCAGCACAGAAATGGATTCAATATCCGAGGTTGAAATTGAGTTCAAAGACAAATCATACGGCACTCCGTCAACCACATAAAGAGGTGCTGATGATGCAGTCATTGAACCCAGTCCCCTGATCAGGATGCTTTGTTCGGCACCCGGCTGTCCGGATGTTAAAACAACCTGAACCCCCGGTGCCAATCCCTGCAATGATGAGGAGATATTGGTCGATTTGTTGATCTCAAGTGTCTTCGAATTCACCACTGCAACAGAGCCGGAAATTGCCGACCGTTTTGTGGTTCCATATGCGGTTATTACAACCTCATCGAGGTCCTTTATATTGGAAACAAGTGCAACATCGAGGCTAATCATTCCGCTTAAAGGTACCTCCTGTGTGTTGTAGCCAACAAAGGAGAATACCAGAACTGCATTCCTGTCTGTGACTTTTAAGGAGTACTTCCCATCTGTTCCGGTAATGATCCCATTGCTCGTACCCTTTACGACCACATTCACACCAACCATCGCTTCCCCGGTCGCTGAATCCGTAACTTTACCGCTGACGGTACCCTGTTGCTGATCAGAGTCAGCACCCTTTATTAACGCCGGTGATAGGATTATCTGCTTGTCAAATACGAAATAGTTGACGCCGGTTCCCTCAAATAAGGATGCAAGGATGTCGGATATCTTCTCATTTTCCACAGAGATTGAGACCTCCCTGTTCACATCAATCAATTTTGCATTATATAGGAAATAAAATTGACTGCTGGTTTCTATCTTCTCCAGTACATTTGCTACAGTTACATCCTTTAAGTCAAGATTAAGTTTCGTATTTTGAGAATAAGAATCACTCGCATACATTTGAAAGACTCCGACAAAAAGGATAATTAGTGTATTTCTCATATGCTTAAGGATTTTCCAGGAATTTAGGTTTTTCAGATAACTTCCTGCGTATCTGCAATATTTTTTCATAAATTTGAATGATTTAGTGGAACAATACCATTGTTATTACATGCATTGGATCTACTGATGAATTATGAGGAAAGCGTTGCCGCGCTTTCCTTTTTTTTTTAAGGTCTGTAATTCTTCATAGGCATCAGGATTTAGGTTAGTTAGCGGGTTTAAAGTTTATTGTATATCTCTATCTTTCTTTTCTCGAATGTTCCGTCAGGTCTTTTCACACGAGCCAGATCATTATATTTAATGGGTGCCGTAAACTGGAGCAGCTTCAGCACCTCATCAAGTGTCTCATTCTGGAAGGTGCCGTAATAGACGTATGAATTCAGCAAAGTGTCTTTTATCTGAATGTTCACATTGTACCATCGGTTCAGTTTCTTTACGACTTCTTCAAACGGCTCATATTTGAAAGTCAGTTTCCCGTCGATCCATGATAGTCTGTCTGAAATATTTACATGCTGTATCAGACCTGAATTATCATAGTTATCAAATGTGAAAGTCTCTTCAGGTTTCAGTATTGCAATGCTTTGCTTAAAGCCTGATCTTTTGCTGTAAATTTCAACCCGCCCGGACTTGAGGGTTACTTCCGTATTTTCCTCATCCGCGTATGCCATTACATTGAATGCCGTTCCGGTAACTTTCACATCAATATTCCCCGTCGAAACAATAAAAGGTTTCCTTGGATTGGTAATAACCTCAAAAAATGCTTCCCCATTCAGAGCTACCTTTCTTTTGTTCCCGGAAAAACGGGCCGGAAATTGTAATGAGGAACCCCCATTCAGCCATCCTTTTGATCCATCGGGCAGACTAAAATCAGTCCTTGTCCCGTATGGTGAATGGATCTCCGCCCAGGTTGCATTGCTTCCGGGAGACATGGTATCATAATAAAGCAGGACAGAAGCCAAAAGCAGGGGTATAAACAGAATTGCCGCAATCCTGGTCAGGACCACCACGAAGCTTCTCCGGACCGGGGTCGGTAACTGATCCTGGCTGCTCAGGTTGATCCTGTGATGGATCCTGTCGAGAATGTGGTCATCATTGTAATCACCCATCTTCATCCCGGGATTTGATCTCTCCCAGAAAAGAAATGACTCTTTCTCTACCTCATGTCCGATCTCCGGATCTTCAAGCCATTTCATTATCAATTCCTTATCCCTGTCAGTTCCTGAACCATCCAGGTACCTGATCAATACCCTGTTATCGAAAACTTCCTTATATTCCTCCATATTATGGTCCTCCGGCAGAACATTTAGATTTCCCCGAAATATAGTCTCCGGATAATCAAATTCCCGCTTTTCAGTAAATAATATCCGGCAGAGGATGTTATTTCCCAAAAAACAGATAATTTATAATGAATCTAAATGATGGATCGCACTACTATCTAATGAAAAGCCAGAAAAACAGGACGGAAAGGACGCCGCCTTCAGAAAGTGATTTTCTCAGGGAGCTTCTTGCCGAAGCAAGGTAATTCTCAACAGTTTTCCTGGAAATACTTAGTTTTGAGGCGATCTCTTCGGGGGAAAGATGCTCCTCAATGCTCAGGATAAGAATGCTTTTCATACGGGATGGCAGTTTCCCGATCAGGTTGTTGGTTGTTTCAACGAGGCCGTTGTATTCAATTTCGATCTTTGTTGCATCGTCCTCTGACGGCATATTCTTCAGCACCTCCTCGAGAACTCTTTTGTCAGATTCCTGCTTCCTGAATTTTTTGCAGGTCAGGTTATAGGTTATTTTAAAAAGATACCTGCTGAAATCCATGTATTCGTTTATCTGTACCCTGAACCGCCACAGGTTAAGAAATACCTCCTGGACGATATCTTCAGCTTCTTCCTTGTTCCTTAAATAACTAAGGGCAAAGTAGTACACTTTTTTATTATACCTTTTGAAGATCTTATCAAAAGAGAGCGGGTCCCCTTTTTTAAGCATCCCGACAATCGCCTTATCATCAAGGGGCTGTGTCATAAAAGAAGCAGAATTTCCAGTGCAAATTAGTCATTTTTGCAATATGGGGAACTGGGATTTAATTTATTTCCCAAAGCCGCCGTATGAGTCGATTTTTATTGCCTGGGGCCTCGCTCTGCCTGCGAGAAGTTTCACGGAACTCTGTGTAAACTGAGTTATTCTATGCCTCAACGGGATAGCTTTCACACACCATCGACAGAACAGCCTGCCTCGACGGCCAGTACTGGTATAAAAGTATCCTTCCCTGGCCCAGGTCTTTAAGTATTTTACCTGCAGGATGGTCGCCAAGCTCCAGCCTGACGTCTGACCGGCTTTTTGAAATTCCCGCTTCACACTCGCTGAAGCTAAAATCTGACCGGAGAAGCCTGTTTTGCTTAAGGGTCACCGGGTAAACGCGCTCCCTACCGCAAGGTGCGACAGCAAGCTTGCGGCCGGAGAGCCTCAGGATAAGCTTGCCATCCGAGACGGCACTGCATCTAACCCATTCACCGTCGTCAGTGAAGCTTATGTCCGACAGAAGCACCGGGGAATCCGCCATTTCAGATCCGGCTGAACACGAGATCCGTGTATTTGCCTGAAGGTGCAGCAGATAGATCATTGGAAACTCCGGCGGCCTGCGCAGTATTCCAGTCAGCACCGGGGATTTCCTGTCCATGATGAAGGGGACACCTATTGATACCTGGTTATTTGGGCCGATATCGGAATCCTTGTATTCCGATGCTGTAATGGTTACTATGCAATGCCAGGGAGTGACGCGGTACGGGTTCATCCTGGCGGACGGCAATATGTCAATAATCCTGTCGATAGGTGCAAGCATAAATATGCCGAAGCTACGCAGGCTGCGGTAAAAGATCGGGACTCGCAAGTCTTCCTCCCCGAATCTGGCGGCCGTTTGCTTAATGCCTTCAAAGTAATCATTCACAGACATAAGTACCTCCTTCTTTTCGAATGTTTGAATGGATTTTACACTAAAACCGGTTTGTATCATAAAGCTACGCCATGAATATCATTCCGGCAAACTTTTTTGCAGTGCTTTCATCACTTACCGTAACGGTAGTGTCCTATTATCCTATATCCGAACAGGCAATCCTCCATGACCTGGCCGGCTCCGATATTATGCACCACCTGGTACCTGCCGGCGGAAAGGGACTTTTTGTTTACCACGATCCCGATATGAGTAACNCCTCCCCCCAGATCCCAGCAGACGATATCTCCGGGCCTGTAGTTCGCGGGGTCCTGGCCGGTGGCAAGGGTGAGGCCTTTCCTCGAGAAGAAGGTCATCAGGTTAGGCACCCGCCTGTGATCAATATTTGTATCGGTCGCGGTAAGCCCCCACCTGTGAGGATAAGCTCCGAAATCAGCANCCATATCCTCATGCACTTCTTTCTGAAGATCAATTCCGACTTTCCGGTATGCCCTTATGATCACGTCGGTGCAAACACCTTTACCGGCAGGAACATCGCCTCCGGGATATGCTATCCTGAAATACCCCGGGGAATAAATGACCTGTTGCTTCGTCAGTTCCAGTGCAGCATCTGACAGCCTCGTCCGGAATTCATCACGGACATTCGGTCCCTGCTGCGTGAAGAACAGAAGGATAGTCAGCCATTTTATCATATCATATTTCCTTTAATTGGGGTCAGCCCCGGTAGCCGCCATTGCATTTCCGGGGATCGTCAGGTTTTTGTATCCCGGCCTTACGGACTCAGGGCTTTACTTTCCTGCTTTTGCCTTCAACATAAGTCATGAAATCAACACCATCCCTGGACATTTGAAATGAAACGCTGACAGTGCCAGGATCAAGCAACTTATAGACCAGCTTGAATACCGGGCCATTGTGTGATCTTTCGCTTGTAAGAATTATTGATTTTTCATTGAAATCAACTGAGTAGAAAATCGTATGTCCTTCATTGTCAAAGTAGACTGCTTTGTCCTGGTTGCCTTCGGTACCAGGGTAAATGATCATCAGATCATCATGAATGGTCGCCGGTTTATCAGTGGTTGCAGGGTATTCGGAATGGCTTTTCCTGACCAGGATGTTTTTGTCAAGGTCATAGGAAAAGGAAAAAGTTCCTGATCCCTGTCCGGGAGCCCCTTCACCTTCGCCGGCCCAGGTACCCGTAAGCCAGCTCCATTTATCCCAGGTATGGTTCTGCTGTGCCGGGCATATCGCCGCAAAGACGGCAAAAACGAATATTGAAATGACTTTCTTATTCATTGGGGTAAAGGTAAAAAATCAAACCACATAGCGGATAACTGACCAGGTATGGAATTGGATATATGCTTCAGGTGTGGTCTATTGTGAAGGGGAGGAATCCTGAATGAGTCCTATTATATTCCCGTCCGGGTCCTTAAGGGCAGCTATGGATCTGCCTCCCCCGACGTTCTTCACATCCTGGATTATTGTAGCCCCGTTATTCAGTAGCGACTGTTTTATCTTGTAGATATCATCGACCTTATAGTATACTGTCATCCCCTGCCTGTGTCCGCCGGGATCGAGGCCGATCTCCTGGTCGCCAATCCTGAATCCGATATACTGCGGGCTTTCAATATATGGCTCAGAACCCAGTATATTAATAAACAATGCCCTTGCCTTTTGCAGATCCTTTACTGGATAAATTACGGTCCTTATTCCTGTATTCATCTCACCCGGTTTTTAACTTCATCCATGTCCTGATCCCGAAGGATGCAGGACCCTTCTGGTTCAAACAAACCTTGACAGTCATTGTTCGCTCTACTAAGGAGCCAGGCATTCAGACCCTCAGCAAGCCGCGGAATCCCCTGTGGCCGTAAAATGAAGGGGCGCTGTTATGATAAATGAATACTGTGTCATAACGGCGGTCAGCAAAGATTGCGCCGCCGGCTTTCCTGATACGGGGCGGGGTTTTCACCCAGCTTGATGTTTTCAGATCGAAGCTTCCAAGTCCCTGCAGTTCCCTGTACTGTTCCTCCGTAAGAAGTTCAATACCGATTGAGGCTGCCATTTCGATGGCATTACCATTGGGATGCACCCCGTGCTTTTCCCTTTCATCCAGGCCCTCACGGTCATAACAGAGATTTCTCCGCTCTGCCGGGGTTTCCGCCGAACAGTCATAAAAATTATACTCGCCCGTTTGTTCATCACGCCCGACAACATCAGGTTCCCCGCCGGTTCTTTCCATCTCATTCAGCGACCACAGTTTCCGCGGATCACCATCCAGCCTTGCCAATACCCCTGCCCACTCCAGGCCCTTGTGGCGGTTCATGTTCCTGTCGAAACGGGTTTTCAGCACTGCCAGCAATTCCCGGCTTTGCTCCGGTGAAAGCTCCTTTTCCGTTTTGTTTGACATTGGTTTTACAGTTGCCAAGTTTGCCAGAATAACAGGGGGCTTGTCCTATTGTTCATTCCCGGTATATCAGAAGCATTGACCTTCGTTGTCAGGCAGCTTCGGCAGTATGACTGCGATCATGAATACGGATGAAGGCGGAAAGCAGTGTGTAATTTTGGTTCTGAACAGCCTTTATTCGTTAAGGATCTTATAATTGCAGCACAAGACCTCCCCGGAGTCCTGAATGCGAAGATGCATTCCATTCCCGCTGCACCATTTGAATGCCCTGCACTCTCTGCATATCCCCGTCTTCATCCAGTCTCTGTCACGCATAACATTGAACCTGCTGTTCCAGGTATCGAGGAAGTCAGAATAGTATATGTTGCCCTGGGAAAACCTCCTGTCAATATTGGGACAAGCTGAGATCGATCCGTCAGCCAGGACAGATGCTATGTTTATGCCTGCCCTGCAGAAAAAGATAGTGTCGCGCACTTCCATTTCATAATTTCCGACAAATCCTTCACATTCCAGGTTAAGGGCAATCCGGCCTGCTTTCCTTGTTTCAGTTATGAATTCCATCAGGGCCTTCAGTTGGGATCCGGTCAGTCTTAAAATGGGATTATCAATGGCCCTGCCGGTCGGGGTGATTGTAAAAAGCCGCCACCTCTTTACCCCGGCGGAGATCAGAAGTTCGCAGATTTCATTCAGCTCTCCGAAATTCTTCTGATTCACGCATGTCACAACATCAAATACCAGTTCGTCGCGCCTGGCCAGAATGGAGATTGACCTGAAAGCAGCTGCAAAGCACTCTTTATTTCTTAACCAGTTGTGGCTCGCCTCCAACCCGTCAAGGCTCACAGTTACGGACCTTAGACCTGCTTCCACCAGGCTCTTTAACCTGGCCTCCGTCAGGAGCACCCCGTTTGTCACGATACCCCATTGGTATCCCTGCTTTGCAAGTTCCCTCCCACAGGATTCGAGATCCTTCCTCACCAGGGGTTCTCCCCCTGTGATAACAACCATGACTTTACCGGGATCGTATTGGTCCCTGATCCGTTCCGTCACCTTGAGAAAGTCGGAGGCTGGCATATCCGGGACCAGGCTGCCGTTCCTGCAGTCGCTGCCGCAATGAATGCAGGTCAGGTTGCACCTGAGAGTGCATTCCCAGAAAAGGTATTGCAGCTCGTGAAGTGAGATTTCGCTCTTCCGGTATTCCTTGAACAGATCAAATATCAGCCGTTTTTTGAATGAAATATTTCTACTTTTCACTCTTTACCAGCATGATGTTCACGTTTTCCTTAAGCTGCGAGGCAATTTCACCGGGGGTCAGCACGATGATCGTATCCTTCCGGAGATAGCTCCCGTTGGAGGGACCGTCAACATCGGTAATGGAAAGATCGAGGCTGGTTGCGGAGTTATCCAGTTCACAGCTGACCGAAAAGAGGCCGTTGCTATCCGTCTGGCCAACCGCTCCCAACAAACTGTTTTTGACTTCTACCTGGATCCCGCTTATTGCGCTTGATGAGTCTTTCGACTTTATGGTACCTTTTGCATTAAGAAAGTTCGATGCCAGGGTACCGTACTTTGCACAAAATGTTAAGAACCCTGTGCTGCAGACCCCAAGGAAAATAAGGATGTTCCTCAGGAATCTCCTTTTAAGTCTTGTGGTGATTTTCATTTTTTCTATTATAAGGTTCAGGTAATCAATCCGTAAAAGCCGGACTAAATTCTATATGCCAGCCCTGCCGACCTGATGCGCATGCTGCTGTGCTCATTCTGAGCCAGTCACGCTGCCTTAAAAAGGCACAAAAATTATGCCGGTATATTAAAGAGGAAAGACATCCTTGTCTTCATGCCCGCCAGATGAGCGTGGCGATCCTGTCTGCAAACTCAGCCAGCAAAGGAGCGGGGAAACCGTGTCCCATGCCCTGGAAAATGACCAATTCGGCTCCGGGAATAGCCTCAGCCGTTGCTTTACCTCCGCTTAGATCACACATTTTGTCGGCAGCCCCATGGATGACCAGGGCAGGAACATTAAGCTGCCGGAGCATTTCGGTACGGTCGCCCGATTTAAGGACTGCCACCGACTGCCGCAGCATGCTTAACGGATCGTGATCGCGGTCCCAGGCGCGACCGGCACGCTCCGCCACGGCAGCTTCATCCAGCGGGTAAGCAGGCGATCCAATTGCCTTGAGTGATCTCAGCTGCCAATCAATATATCCCTGGCGGTCATCTCTGGGCGGAGCACCAAGATGCCTCAGCGCGCTGAAATCGGGCTGACCGACTTTACTGTTCCCGGTCGTGGACATCATCGATGTCAGTGACCTCACCCTTGCCGGGTATTCGATGGCAATTGTCTGTGCTATCATCCCTCCCATCGAAGCACCCACAAGGTGAGCATAGCTGAAACCGAGCGCATCCATAAACCCGATTGTGTCGGCTGCCATATCCGAGAGAGTGTATGAAGCCGTAGAGTAATCCCCTGCTATCGCGGCAGCCAGATCCGGCACCGGAGCATCACTGAAATGTGTCGACAAGCCTGAGTCCCGGTTGTCAAACCTTATCACCTGGAGGCCATGTTTTACAAGCGCATCGCAAAACTGTTCCGGCCATACGATCATCTGGGCACCTCCGCCCATGATGAGCAGAACCGGCGGCGATGAATGATCCCCAAACCGCTCATAAACAATGTCAATACCGGACGGACCTGTGTTTCTTGCAGTTTCTTCACCCATATAGGTTTTTCCTTATTACTGTTCCTGCAAAAATATGAACTCCGTCCACAATTTGGATCAAAATTGTGTCCCTGCAAGCGATTTTGATCCTGGCCTATAATTCCCGCAGGCTGTACCACCCCGGACGGGAAACTCAGATTAGCACCATCCGGACCTCGTCGAAATCGATCAGGTAGACCTGGCTCTCGAGTTTTACCTGGACATTCTGCAAATACTTTACATTCACTTGTTTCGCTTTGAATCTGACCGACATGAATTCCAGCTCACTTTTATCATTGGGAATTTCAAGCTCAAATTTACCTGCCGAGTCAGTTACCGTCCCGTTATTTGTTCCGCGGATCACAACAAGAACTCCGCCAAGGGGTCTTCCGGTGCATTCTTCACTTACCGTTCCCGAGACAGGATGCTTCAGAGGTTCATCCTTAACCCTTTCGCCTTTGAATACTACCGGCATTCTGATCCTGCAATCAACGCTGCTGCCCAGGTCCTTCCCGGGCTGCCAGTCATTCAGCAAGCCTGCGACCCGGATCGCCTCGGCATCATATGCGGCATTGATCCCCTTCAATACGTTGATATCCTGTACTTTCCCTCCTTTGGTGACAGTGAATTCCACCATGACCACTCCCTGGATCTTTTTTTCATTGGCAGCCCCGGGATATTTAAGATTATGATCGATGAACTCCCTGAGTGCAGCCACACCTCCTTTATATTCCGGGGGAAGGCTGGCTCCATGGAATTCCTGGGCGAAACACAGAAATTGGGCCTGCAACAGAATGATCAATATAAGGCCCCTGCTGGCATAAGATTTTGCACTTGGCATGTTTTCGGATTTTAAGGGATAATATGGGATTGATTGATCGGTAGTCATTTGGGAAAAGGTATTGTTGGGCGAAAAGCTGTTTTTACATTATCGACCGTTAAAGGCATGCTTTACCCCCGCTCGTGCCTTATTTTAATTGAACATATCCGCTCTGAATTACAGCATATCAGAGTATGACCTGTCAATCAGGTCCCGACTGTTCAGTTCAAAGTACTCAAAGTACCTGTAACACTGCTTCTTAAGCTCCTCCACTGATAATTCGCCTTTGCTGTCTATGGCCTCGACTTCGAGGAATGTTCCAAGACCCTCAACAACGTCAAAGTGGAACTTGACGTTGCCAATAAAATAGATCTTCCTGTCCTTTTTAACTACCTTCCTGATCCCCAACTGTCTTACAAGGATGTTTTTCAGTGCCGCATCAGGTTCAAATCTATAGAGGATCACTTCCGACAGCTTTGGAGCTGAAGTGTCTTCCCTGTCATAGCTGATCAGGGAGTTTTCAATATTGCCCTCCCTGAGCTTCAACCTTCCGCTCTTCACATTGAAATAGGTATCTGTCTGGTGATCCGTTCCCCGGTATTCAGGCTTTAGTTCCAGCAGCTTGTTCTCATATTTTGTCAGGTCGTTGACCTTTGCCTTGAATTCAAAATTCCTGATGTTCATTTAATTGAATCTATATACCAGATGCAAATTAGCAGAATTACATGATTTTTTGTTACACAGAGATCACGGAGAAGTCACAAAAAGCACTGAGATCTATGAAATTGACTCCGTGCTCCTCTGTGCCCCTCTGTGTAAGTTCTTTTGTCGTTCCCTTTTAGGGGACCTGGTTCATATCATGGACCTCCGCCGGAATTCTGATGGTAATGCTTGCACCTCCGTTCTTACGGTTTTCGGCGACAACAGTCCCGTTATGAGCCTCGACGAATCCCTTCACAATTGAGAGTCCCAGCCCGAGACCCCCGGTTATTTTCCCGTCGATCCTGTAAAACTTGTTGAAGATATTCTGAAGCTCGCCAATGGGGAAACCCGGCCCGCGGTCCATTACCTGCAAAATGAAGGAAGGCTTGTCATTGTACATTTTGATCCTGATGGTGGTTCCGGGCTTCGAGTACTGGGTCGAATTAAAGACCAGGTTGAAAAGAGCCTGTTCCATGAGGCCGAAATCAATTCTGACAAGGGGTGTGTTCTCCGGGATTATCACTTCAAGTGTAAACGGAGCAAGTTCTGCCTTCAGGTCTTCCACCACTTTTGCCGCAAGATCATGAACATCATGCCAGTCAAGGCGGGGTGAGATCTTCCCCGACTCGAGCCGCGACATATTAAGGAGGTTCTCAATAAGCCTGTTGAGTCTCTCCGATGCCTCGCTGATCTCACGGTAGAGATCCTCCCTGGAATCCTTGCCGGTACTTCCCGACATCAATGTGTCGGAAGCGCCCATTATTGTTGCGACAGGGATCCTGAGCTCGTGTGAGATCGAGTTGAAAAGGCTTTTATAGAGCTTGTCCGATTCATCGAGGACCGAGGCCCGCCTGGCAATCTCATTGAGCAATTCCCTCTCGATCCCGTTCGAGATCTGGGTCCTGTATGCATCCCAGAAAGCCTCTTCATCAGGTCTAAGCCTGCGCTCCGGCTTCACCACCACGATCCCAAGCTTCATTTTATTGCCGTTGAGCGGATAGAAAGTGTATTTATTTGAAGGAAGCGTGTCGGTATATCTTCCTGCACTTCGGGAGTGCTTGAACGACCACTCCGCAACGCTCAGTTCATTTGGCGTGAGGGAAAATGCACCTTCAGGCATTATCCGGCTGCCAAGTATATTGCTCCCTTCCTGGAGAATAAAGCCGCTGTCGAATTTGGAGTATTTCTTTATATACCTGACTGATAGCCTGATCACTTCTTCAACACCGGAAGTCATCGACAGCTCCCTGGTGAACTGGTACAAAGCATTGGTCCTCAGCTCCCTCTCCCTCGTAAGCCTTTCCTGCTTTCTGACTCGTGATGTCAGGATCCCTCCCAGGAGTGCAATGATGAAAAACATCAGCAGCATAAGAAGGTCTTCCGGTCTGGAAATATGAAGCGTCAACGGGGGGGGAAGGAAAAAGAAGTCCCACAGCAGGGCGCTCAGCGAGGCAGAAAGAAGGATGGGGCCTATCCCGGCAAAGATCGCAAGGATCGACACCGTAAAAAGTAATCCGAAGGCCACCACCTGGTAACCAATTATTTCCTTCAGTGGGTAAAAAACAGCAGCGGTAAGGATGGTAAATAAAGCCGAGATTATATAGCTCGATAAGGGTGAAGAGAACCTGAAGAGACGGAAGTAATTCATGTACTTATCCTTTTCGTGCTGATCGGAACCCACAACATAAACGTCAATATTCCCGCTGTCCTTGATAAGCCTGTTGACAAAATTGCCGATCCTGAAATATGAAAGCAGGCTCCATTTCCTTGGTTTTCCGATGATTATATGGGTGATGTTTTCCTTATGGCCCAGGTCGAGGATCGCCTTCACAATGTCGTTGCCCGAAGTTGTTATGACCTCAGCGCCAAGCTGGCGGGCAAGATTCAGGTTTTTATTGAGCTGTTCCTGGCCGCCGGCAGATAGTCCGCCGGGCGTCTCAACGTAAACAGCCATGAGGGAGGCTCCCATCGTATATGAAAGGTTCTTTGCCCAGCGAAGCAGCTTTGCCGAATATGGGCTTGGCCCAATCACAGCCATGAGGTGAAGGCCGGATTTCCACGGGCCCTTGATCCGTTTCCTGTGCATGGAATCGAGTAGGTCCTTGTCGACCCTGTCTGCCACTATCCTGAGCGACATCTCTCTTAGCGCATTGATATTCTCGATCTTAAAAAAGGTTTCAAGCGCTTTTTTGGATTGCTCGGGTGCATAGACCTTTCCCTCCTCAAATCTTTTGATCAGCTCTTCAGGAGTTATATCGACAAGTTCGACTTCATCAACTTTTTCGAATATCTCGTCCGGCACGGTTTCCCTGATAATGATGCCAGTGATCTGGGATACCGTTTCGGTCCGGCTTTCAATATGCTGAACATTCAGAGTTGTGTAGACATCAATCCCATTCTCGAGTATATCCAGGACATCCTGGTATCGCTTCAGGTGCCTGCTCCCCGGGGCATTCGAATGAGCGAGCTCGTCAACCAGGACTACCTGGGGTTTTCTCGCCAGCACGGCATCCAGGTCCATTTCCTCAAGGGCGGCCGATCTGTACACCAGTGTCCTGCGCGGGATTATCTCAAGACCCTTTTGCAGCTCCTCAGTGTCGGGGCGTTTATGGGTCTCGACATAACCGATTATTATATCGGTCCCTTTTAACTTTTCAATCTGTGCCGCCTGAAGCATCGTATAGGTCTTCCCGACGCCGGCACACATGCCAAAGAATATCCTGAGCTTCCCTTTTCTGATGCTGTTGTCATCCCTGTGCAGGGATGCCAGCAGTTCATCAGGATCAGGCCGTATGTTTTCAGATTCATTCATGGTCCGGGGTTTTTCTGCTTGATTTTATCTGTCTCGATATTCAGTAGTAAAACATTGACCCTCTTTTCTCCCAAAACCGGTAATCCGGTTGGTTCCGTCAGTCTCTTAATGCAATTCAGCAGCTCTTCCTTCTGGTGAGCGGTGAATTTTCTTGAATCAGCCACTCTTCCGGCCTGAAGATACGCAGATTCCGGCGAAATATGAGGATCAAGCCCGCTCCCGGACGTAAATAACATTTCAGAAGGCACAACGGTTGATGTATCGAGACCGTTTTTCACGCAAAATTCCCTTCTGCGCTGCGCAGCAAGCTCTTTAAGCTTCCGGCTCGCCGGCCCCAGGTTGGAGGCTCCCGACGGCACGGCGCTGTAATCCGTTGCCGATGGCCTCGGCCAGAAATAACGGGCGCTGTCAAACTTCTGTCCAATCAGCTCCGAACCGATGATATTCCCGTCTGCCGTCAGAAGGCTGCCCTCCGAGCGGAACGGAAAGACGACCCGTGAAATGCCCGTTACCAGAAAAGGGTATATCAGTCCCGTCAGCAGCATCATTGCCAGGAGATACCTTACCGATACAATTATCCTGTTTTTCATTCCATGCAAGATATACCGGCATGCACCCGGTTTATTTCTTTACTAACGATTCTTTGTTCCCCGTGCATTATGTCAGACCCAGGCCGGTAATTATCAAATCGATCAGCTTGATCCCGATAAACGGGACTATGATCCCTCCCATTCCATATTTCACCAGGTTCAGGGCAAGCACTCTCGATGCGGAGAGCGGCCTGTACCTTACCCCCCTGATTGCAAGCGGGATAAGGGCAATGATGATCAGTGCATTGAAGATCACTGCGCTCAGAATGGCACTCTGCGGAGAGGCAAGTTTCATGATGTTCAGTGCGCCCAGGGGAGCGATACCAGCGCTTGTCACATAAAGCGGAGCGGCAATTGCGGGGATTATCGCGAAGTATTTTGCCACATCATTCGCGATGCTGAAGGTGGTAAGTGCACCCCGGGTCATCAGCAGCTGCTTTCCTGTCTCCACAACCTCGATAAGCTTCGTCGGATTGCTGTCAAGATCGACCATGTTACCGGCCTCTCGCGCAGCCTGCGTGCCGGTATTCATGGCAAGTCCGACATCGGCCTGGGCAAGTGCCGGGGCGTCGTTGGTGCCGTCGCCGATCATACCTACCAGGTGCCCGTCAGCCTGTTCCTTCCTGATGCGTGACAGCTTATCTTCGGGTTTGGCTTCTGCAAGGAAATCATCAACACCGGCCTCAGCTGCAATAGCCGCTGCTGTAAGGTGATTGTCGCCGGTAATCATGATGGTCCTGATCCCCATTTTCCTGAGCTGCGCAAACCGCAGCCGGATTCCTCCCTTCACCACATCCTTCAGATGGATTATTCCAAGCACCTTGTCATTCTCGGCAACAACGAGGGGGGTAGCTCCCTGCCTGGCAATTTCTGCAACCGCCTCCTCAACCTTCCTGGGCATGAACCCGTTTTGCTTCTGGACAAACCCCTTTATCGCATCGGCTGAACCCTTACGGATGCTCTGCACCGGAGCACCTTGTTTTTTGATATCAATACCGCTCATCCTTGTCTGTGCGGTAAATGGTATGAAGACCGTGTCGAGCATTTCCCTTCCCCTAAGGTTGAATTGCTCCTTTGCCAGGATCACGATCGATCTTCCCTCCGGGGTTTCATCGGCAATTGATGAGAGCTGGGCCGCATCTGCCAGGTACTCCTTCGCGATGCCGTCGGCGGGGATGAAGCCGGTTGCCATCCTGTTGCCCAGCGTTATTGTGCCGGTCTTGTCGAGCAGCAGGACGTCTGTATCGCCAGCAGCCTCTATGGCTTTCCCACTCGTGGCAATGACGTTCTTCCTGAGTAGCCTGTCCATACCGCTTATCCCTATCGCGCTCAGCAGGCCGCCTATCGTCGTCGGTATCAGGCAGACCAGAAGTGATACAAGCACGGGAAGGCTGAGGTTATCTGACGGAGGCAGCCCGGAGCTTCTGAGGCTGTAGCCGAAGTAGGCCGGCATGGCTGCCACCACTAGGAGGAAAATTATTGTTAGTCCCGACAGCAGGACTATCAATGCTATCTCGTTGGGTGTCTTCTGGCGTTTCGCACCTTCGACAAGTGCGATCATCCGGTCGAGGAAGGTGTTGCCGGGGTCAGATGTGACCTTCACTACAATCCGGTCGCTTATGACCCTGGTACCGCCCGTCACGGCGCTGCGGTCTCCCCCGCTCTCACGTATCACCGGGGCCGATTCGCCTGTTACCGCCGATTCGTCAACGCTGGCTATTCCCTCAATGACATCACCGTCGGAGGGGATCATATCGCCGGCCTCGCAAACCACGATATCTCCGGCTTTCAGGTCAGTGGCCCACACTGACTCTTCATTCTTTCCCCTTAACCGCCTTGCCCTTGTTTGCGTCCTGTTCTTCCGGAGACTGTCAGCCTGGGCTTTGCCCCTGCCTTCTGCCACAGCTTCGGCAAAATTTGCAAAGAGCACCGTGAACCACAGCCATAGGGCTATCTGCAGATTGAATGAAGAATACTCCCTGCGGATAATATCACCAGTAACCACTATAGTTGTGAGAAAGGCTCCTATTGCCACAATGAACATTACAGGATTCCTGATGAGCACCCCCGGGGCAAGCTTGATGAACGAGTCTTTCAGCGCCTGGATCAGGATCCCCTTCGTAAGCAGCGCCCTGCTGCCTGATTTTTCACTTTTATTCATACTCCAGCCTCCTAAAATGTCACTCCCAGGTTCATAAGGTAATGTTCGACCACTGGTCCGAGGGCAAGCGGGGGAAAGAAGGTTAGTCCTCCAACGATAAGGATTATGCCCAACAGAAGCGCAATAAAGATCCAGTTGTCGGTCCTGAATGTCCCCGGAGAAACCGGTGTAATTTTCTTACCGGCCATGCTTCCTGCGATTGCCAGGACCGGCACTATGATGCCGAACCGGCCTGTCAGCATGCCAAAGCCTGTCATAAGGTTGTAGAACACCGTATTTGCATTGAGCCCGGCAAACGCGCTCCCGTTATTTCCGGCGGCCGAGCTGAACGCGTACAGTATCTCCGAGAGGCCGTGCGGCCCGGCGTTGTTCAGACCAGATAATCCCGCTGCCGTGGAACATGCAATGGCGGAGAACACCTTTATCACGATTGAAGGGGCCAGTACCGCAATAATTGCCATCCTGACCTCAAACGCCTCCACCTTCTTGCCAAGGTATTCGGGCGTTCTCCCCACCATCAGGCCGGCTATGAATACGGTAAGGAGTACAAAAATGATCATCCCGTACAGGCCTGACCCGACTCCCCCGAAAATTATCTCCCCGAGCATCATGTTGAACATTGCCACAAGTCCTGCAAGCGGGGAGAGGCTGTCATGCATGCTATTCACGGAACCGCTTGATGTGGCGGTCGTCATTACCGACCATATCACGCTGTTGACCGGGCCCAGGCGCATCTCTTTCCCCTCCATGTTAGTCATAGCATTCAACGCATGGTTCGGACCCAGCTCGGAATGAAGTGAAATCGCAAGCCCGGCAAAAAGCAGGATAAGCATGGAAATGTAAATCGCCCATGCCTGGCGCCTGGAATTGATAAAATGACCATAGGTGAATACGAGTCCGGAGGAAATGAGGACAATGGCTAAAAGCTCCAGGAAATTTGTGAACGGGGTCGGGTTTTCGAAAGGATGTGCACTGTTCGCATTGAAAAATCCTCCACCGTTCGTGCCGAGCTGCTTAATTGCGATCTGCGATGCCGCAGGCCCCAGTGCGATTACCTGCTCATGACCCTCCAGTGTCGTCGCTCTTGCATAGTGTGAAAATGTCTGCACCGAACCTTCGCTCACCAGGACAATCGAGAATATAATCGAGAGTGGAAGTAAAACATATACGACCGAACGGGTCATATCGGCCCAGAAATTACCGATCGTTTTTTCCTGCCTTCTTGTAAGGCCCCGGAACATGGCGAGAGCAACGGAGATCCCGGTTGCGGCGCTGACAAAATTCTGGACCGTTATACCCAACATCTGGACAAGGTAACTCAGGGTATTTTCACCACCGTATGCCTGCCAGTTGGTGTTCGTAACAAAGCTTACCGCAGTATTAAATGCAAGGTGCCAGGAGACACCAGGAAGTCTTTCCGGATTCAGCGGAAGGTGAGCCTGCAGCATCTGGAGGAGCATGAGCATAATAATACCGGCAATGTTTAAAGCAAGAAGACTTTTGGCATAGGTCTTCCAGTCCATCTCCCTCTTTTCATCAACCCCGGCAGCTTTATAAACAAGCCTTTCGAGCCATCCCAGGACCGGTTTCAGAAAATGCTTGCCGTCCATGAATATTCCCGCCATCAGATTTCCCAATAGTGGAGAAAGGCTTATCAGCAGAAAAAAGAATACTATGATCTCGACATAATCTGCGGCTTTCATTTCAGAGAGTAATTCTATTCCGTGTTTCCCGTACGCTGATAATAACCTTCAGCTGTTCCCATTCATATTGACTGCCTCAAATTATGGGGTGTTTTTATTGAACAGCTTTTTCAGCAGGGCGACAAGAAGGTGCATTATGCCAAATAGCCCGAAAAGCAAAAGAAAGAATATCAATATGGTGCCCATCATCTTCCTAAAATTTTTCCGGTTTTATCAAAGAATATATAAGGTAGCACATTAGAAGAGATGCTACAATGATCCCTATCACGTAACCCGGTCTGACTGCAGCAGCAGCCTGGTGCCGGACCGCACTTGCAAGGAATCCTGCTGCCATCGTGTACGTTCCCATTTTTGCTTCGGTTTTTTACGAAGCAAAAGTAGGCTGACAGGTATAAGGGATTTGTAAAATAACTCTTCTCCTGTATAAAGGAATTATAAAGAAAGAGTGATGGTTGGCATTACTGCGCTGGTGTCTCGTACGGGCCTCCTTCCCAGTGGGATTGTGGAAAAGGTCGAAATCAAACAACCTACGTGGGTGTATCAAAAGTTACTTTCCCGGCAAACCAACCTTTGTGCGACTTTGTGTTGTCCTTCGTATCCCGATATTTATCGGGACACAAAGGTTGACACAAAGGTAAAAAAGGATTATTATAGAGCTTCTATGGTTTCTCCCACCCTCCTTGATATTTTGAATATGCAGTGGTTGTCACCTGAAATGATTAAATTTGATCAACACCTGAAATTCCCTCATCTGACCAATAATTCTGACCCGGCCATGAAACGAAGCGAAGTAAACGATATAATCTCCAGTGCAAAGGAGTTCTTTTCAGGACAGAAATTCATGCTTCCCGAGTGGGCACACTGGCCTCCTGAAAAATGGCTGGGCAAACGCGGCATCTGCAATGAGATTGCTGAGAACAAGCTGGGCTGGGACATTACGGATTTCGGTTCAGGAGATTTCTATGGGGTGGGTCTGACCCTGTTCACCATCAGGAACGGCAACTGGAACAGGAAAGACAAAAGCTACTGCGAGAAGATCATGATCTCCGAAGAGGAGCAGGTAACTCCTATGCACTTCCACTGGTCAAAATCCGAGGATATAATCAACAGGGGCGGCGGCAACCTGGTCATGGAATTGTACCAGGCCACCGGGGAGGATCATCTTTCTGATAGTCGGGTCACAGTGAGCATTGACGGGATACTTACCGGTGTAACCGCCGGCGAACAGCTGGTACTGAAGCCGGGACAAAGCATATGCCTGACTCCCCGCCTCTACCACAGGTTCTACGCGCAGAAAGGTCATGGGAAGGTTCTTATCGGCGAGGTCAGCATGGTTAACGACGACGTCAGCGACAACCGGTTCTATGAAAAAGTGGGAAGGTTCCCGGACATCGATGAAGACACCCCGCCAGTTCACCTCCTTGTAAATGACTATCCCTTGTACTTCTGAAGTAATAAGTAAAACTTTATGGCAGGCAAGATCATTGTTTCAGGTACCGGGTGCTGCCTGGTCGACATCCTCTACAACAACATCGATTTCGGGGGAGAAACGATCCTTCCCTTCCTTTCAAGGGTTCCAGGGGATGGGGGACTGGTCCCCGGGAAGCTGGTTTTCGAGGAGGAATTTGAAAGGTACTGCGGTGTTTCGCTCGACAAATTCACCGAAGCAGTGATGGGAGGGAGACCGTGCAATAAGCTAAATATCGGAGGGCCGTCCATTGTCTCCCTGATCAATGCTGCCCAGATGACAAGCCGGGAAAACTGCGAGGTGCGGTTTTACGGGAGCGGCGGAAATGATAAAAATGGCAGGTTCCTGCTGGATTCCCTCAAAAAGACCCCTGTTGTCCTGAGGGACTACAGGTTCACCGAAAACCGGACACCTTCCACCCTGGTGTTATCTGACCCGGATTACGACGACGGTCACGGCGAGAGGATGTTCATTAATTCGATCGGATCAGCCTGGGATTTCCAACCTGATGAGCTTGACGAGGAATTTTTCAGCTCAGATATTGTGGTCTTCGGCGGAACAGCCCTTGTGCCGCAAATCCACGATAATCTTTCAGCACTTATCAGGAATGCAAAATCGCACGGATGTGTCACCATCGTAAACACGGTGTTCGATTTCAGGAATGAAAAAGCTGATCCATCCGGAAGATGGCCCCTCGGGGAAGATGACGAAAGCTACCGCCTGACCGACCTCCTGATCGCAGACAATGTGGAAGCCCTCAGGCTGAGCGGGACAAATTCCATTGATGTAGCCGTTGAATTCTTTATTGAAAAGGGGGTTCACTCTTTCCTCATAACCAACGGATCTTCAGACCTTACTGCTTATTCCGATGGCTCCTTCTTCAGGGGATTTCCTGTTACGAAGCTGCCTGTTTCACAGGTTATAAAGGATAAGGTCAGAAACAGTGAGGGAGGCGACACAACCGGCTGCGGCGATAATTTTGCGGGAGGGGTGATCGCCTCCGTTGTCAACCAGAAGAAATTCGGGGCAAGCCATCCCGACCTGCCGGAGGCCTGTTCATGGGGGGTAGTGTCAGGCGGATTCACGTGCTTTTACATGGGAGGGACCTATATTGAAGGGCAGCCCGGCGAGAAGCTTTCACTGGTGAAGCCGTATTACGATTCTTACAGGGAGCAGCTGCTGTCGGAAGTGAATCTCCCTGGTATCAACGGCTGACAAAACTCCGGATCATATCCGCAAGCACCTTAAGCTCATGCGGGTCCTCGAATATTGAATGGCCTGTGGGGAAAGGTTCAAAGATGACCCTTCCTGCGCGTATTCCTGAATGTTCTGCCTGGTATCTTGCAGCCGCGAGCGGGGTTGCAAGATCGAAGATACCGCCGGCAATCATGATCTTCAGATCCGGATTCATGGCGGCTGCCTTTGAAAGCTCCGGCAACACTGTGAAATAAAACTCTTTCAGTGCAGATGTCCAGCTCCAGCGGGTATTTACATCAAGGTTCAGGGACCTGTACCTGCCGGTATCCCGTAATCCGAGCGAATTATTGAAGTACTCTTTCATCCTCCTCACCGCAGATGTATCGCTTCTTCCCATCGACGGATCGTTATACGGCGGTTTGAGCCCGTTGTCAGAAGGCCCTGTCTTCCTTCCGTCGAGCTGCCCGATGCGTTTGTTCTCCCCTGCAAGCAGCAGCATTTCGAAATCCTCAGCGCTTATCCTCAGGTCCCGTGCCAGGATGGTGTCAGCCGGAAGCCCCGTGAGGGCCGATAATTCCGATGCGATCCTCTTCTTCTCGGCGGCGGGGATAGAAGACCCCCTGGCAAGGGCAGAAAGGTACTTTCCGGATGCAAATCCGTACGCCCTGCTGAAAGCAGCTGATCCATCCTTTTCTGACAAGGAACCTTTGCCGTGATACTTTGCTATCGCCGCCATCGAAGGCAGGGATTCAATATAAGACAAATCATTGCCGGCTACCGGCATCCACGACGACATGTCAAAAGCCGCCGAAAGCATGATCACGCCGGCAACAGGAAGATCGCTGCCAATGCCGAGCATTTCAGCCGCCCTGATTGTCCCGTAGCTTTCCCCGCACAGGTAAACCGGTGAGTCCTTCCGGTCATATCTTTCCTGCCATTTCTTTATGACATAAATTATTGAAGCTGCGTCACCTTTTACATCCCAGTACTTCGCGCATGAGTCAGGTTTGAATATCCTTGTGTAGCCTGTTCCGGCCGGATCGATGAATACCAGGTCAGCAACGTCCAGGAGGCAATCGTTGTTGCCGGTCATCGGTCCATGTCCTGATGCCGGAAAGATGCGGGGCCCGAAAGCATGGAGATGAAGTGGCGAGGAAGAGGCTCCCGGGCCTCCGTTGAAGATGAATATGACCGGTCTCACTTTTTTCAGTTCATCATTGCCCGAGAAATACGAAAAAGTGATGACCGAGGCCGCAGGGTCTGTGTCGCCATTTCCATAGAGCAGCGTCTCTTCAGCCACGGCGGTGTAAGCGAGCTCCTTCCCGTTGAACGTGCCGGTGGTGGTTGTGCGGGAATATCGTGGTACCTGACCGGATACCGGCTCCGTGATAAAAAGCAGCACCAGGACCAGGCCCGGCAATCCCCTGCTATTTTCTGAAAAACGACTCGAACTTTTCATTGTCCCTAATCTGCAAAACGGGAATGCTGTCTTTCCAGGAAACGGAAAAAGCGTCTGTAAGCATCCCGGTTGAGAACCGGACCGGAACGCCGGATGTAATATACCTTGCGAGCTCAGTCTTAATGGAGTCGGCCGGCACGAATGCGGAAGCTTGTGATGCAAAATCACTGATGCTCAGCTGGTAGCCTGGATCCATCTTCTGACGGAATTCCTTAAGCGATAACATCAGGTCATGAAGGTTTTTTTCACCGTTGCTTACCCGTCTGATCTGGTTGTCGAGATAAAATGCAAATATCGAACCACGCCTGTACGGCAGCTTGTTATAGTCCCCCATTTTCCAGTAATTTGGCCAGATGCTGTCGTTGGGAAGCTCCTTAACCTTGCTTGAATAATGGCTCACAAGCACATTATTGAACGATCTTTCAAACTGCGAAGGTGTCATCATCCCGGCTGACAAAAGCGTGTACCAGGTGAAATAGTCATTGAATCCTTCCGCAAACCACTGGTCATTGACGCCCGATTCAATTAACCCTCCGATCCAGTGATGGCCGATCTCGTGTGAGATCGTGAAGATCCTTTCCGGGGAGAGGATCGTATCGGTGTTGTATGAATACTTCCCGGCGAACCCGTTCCCAAGACCCATGCCGCCAATATTATGGTCGATGGAGAGGAAAGGCTGGAGTATCAGGAAATAAGGCTGTGGAGACTCCTCCTTCCAGAAGCCGCAGATCGCTTCATAGTAACTTTTGAAATATCCGCTCAGGGCCTTCCTGTTAAAATCGCTGTTCCTGACAAGCCTCAGGACAAGATAGTTTTCGCTACCCGCAGCCTTTACCTTTTCGGTAATCATGCCGTCAGCCCCTGTGATCAGTTTGTACATGAAGTCCTCAGGCTTCCCGACAGAAGGTCGCGATCCGTGATTTTCGGGATCGAACTGCTGGAAAAGCCTGAAGGGAGGAAGCTTTTTCCATACCACCGATTGCGTTACTTTTTGTTTCGGATCTCTCAGGACAGGATTGAGGAACAGGTTGATCCCGTGGCAATAGAGGTAGTCATTCATTATGATCGGCCTGAAGAGCTCTCCCCTCAGCCCGTGTTCTTTCATCCTGGTGTCGACGATATCGTAATCGACGGTAACCGGAAGGGTGTCCCTGCAGAAGAGAGTGAGCTCCCTTGAGAAATCGTCGAAGTTGACCCTGACCCCCTCCTGCGCTTTAAGGCCCGTAAATCCTTTCACAATATCTGACTGGCCCCCGAATCTCGGTTCCCCGTAAGTAAAAAGGGTGCTTCCCTTTTCGATGGGCTTGTAAACAAGCTTTACATGGATCCTGCCTTCCCTGAAATAGCTCAGTTCGTAGCTCAGGTCGGGCGTTATCCGCGAATGGTCCCGGCCGCATCCGGCAATCAACAGCAAGGCGGGTAAAAAGTACTTCAGTTTCATTTTTCAGTTAAGTTGATATTTCTCAATAAGATATAGCATGATGGCGAGATTGACCGCTCCGAGCCTGACATCTTCAGGATCGGTAGTTTCGTAGGTGTCGTTGGTCGAATGGTGCACCGTGAAATAGCTCTGCTGATCTGACCATAACGCAGCCATGGGTGTACCGAAATTCTGGTTCAGGGGTCCGATATCTGCACCTCCCGCGTTAAGCCATTTCCCACCTTTATATGGCTCAAACAGGCTGGAAAGTCCCCTCAGTTTCTCCTCGGATTCAGAGGAGAGACCGGATATTCCTATGCTGAACGGGGGGAAGCAGCCAGAGTCAGATTCCAGTGCAAAGACGTGCACCTCATTCTTTTCCTTTGCCGCTGCGGCATAGGCCAGTGCGCCGTTGATCCCGTTTTCCTCATCGGCAAACAATACGAACCTGATAGTATGCCTTGGCCTGTAACCGGTTTCCTTCAGCGCCCTTAAAATTTCGATGGTCAGGACAACGCCTGTGCCGTCGTCGCTGGTGCCCTCGCTCACATCCCAGCTGTCGAGATGGCCCCCGATGGTAATGTACCTGTCTGGAAACTCCCAGCCCTTAAGCTCGCCTATCACATTGTGTCCCGTCGTGTCGTTGAATATCCTGCCGTGTGTAAAGATCTCAGCCTCGATCGTTTTCCCCTTCAGGTATTCGGCTTCGATAAAATTGGCGTCGCGGGTGCTCACGCATACTGCCGGTATCCCCGGGACACCCGGATCGTTATGCTGCCCTCCCGTATGCGGATAATCGTCGATGCTGCCGGTGAGCGAGCGCACGATAATTCCCTTTGCCCCGTACCCCGAAGCCACTGTGGCTCCGGTTGTACGATATTTCGCAAGGCGCGAATACTCACCGATGGAATTTTCACCCTCCCTGAACTTTGGTCCGAAGAAGATGATCCTGCTCGCAGCTTCCGCCCCGTGCTTTTCAAGCTCCTCAAATGAGTCAACCATCAGCAGCTTACCCTTTACTCCTCCAATACCGCCCCCAGAAGAGTTCCCCATAGCAGCCACATTTATCCTTTTTCTTGCCACATTTCCACCGTCATCGGAAAAGCTGATAAATGCACTGTCCTTCCCTCCCCTCTCCCAGTGATTTACTTTGCATGGCTGCAGCCACACAGTATCCGCTCCTGCCCTGACGAGCTCTTCCCTTGCCCACTGTTCTGCTTTCCCCATTGCCTCTGATCCTGCCATGCGGCCGCCTATTTTCTTTGTAAGAAAGTACAGGTTATCAGTGCACGATTTGCTATTCAGGATGTTCGCGGCAATCTTTTTCACGAATGCGAGGTCGTCGTCCGGTCCCTGCTGCATCCCTCCGGCTGCCGTGATCCATCCTGCAAGGAGGATAAGAAGTAGAATTTGTTTCATATTGTGGCTGTGATCTCTGTGTAACTTGTTATGGCTTGTTTGATGTTAATGTNTTACCGAAAGCAAATCTATCAATTTCTCAATGTCCGAAATTGAGTTATAGACTGATGGTGAAATCCGGAACCTGTTGTCGTACAGCTGGATGTTGATCTTTGCATCCGCCAGCTTCCCCGCAAGCTTCTTACCGGCATCCCGGTAAGCGAAAGAGACTATAGGAGATGATGAATCCTCGGGAGTAAGGGGAAGGAATCCCATCGAGGGAAGCCTTGATTGCAGAAGCCTGATCATCGGCTTGCGGTGTTCGGTAATTGCGGCCGGACCCAATTCCCGGATCAGCTCCAGCGATTTGCCGAGGGTGGCTACTGCCTCATTTCCCAGCGATCCGACTTCAAAGTGACCGGCGGCATCGTTGGTCTGCGAATAAGTATACGGTTCACCCCCGGGAGGGTCGAACGGGAGCATATGGGAAACCGAATCAGCAAGCTGGCGGTACCCGTACTGGGCCCTTTTCACGTGATGCATGCTCTCTTTCGAAACATACAGAAATCCGGCACCAAAATCTCCCATAAGCCATTTGAAGGACGATGCCGCACAAAAATCGACCTTGCTGTCGTGGACATCAAGCAGCACTGCACCGACCGCCTGGACTATATCGGCATAAACCAGGGCCCCCCGCGAATGGGCTATTTCGCACAGCGATTTCAGGTCGTGCGTAAAGCCATTGACCATGCTGACAAGCGAGACAGCGACAAGCCTCGTTCCGGGAGTGATGGCCGCCTCAATCTGGTCGGGCCAGATCCTGTTATTGCGGGGTGTGATAACGTGCACATCCGCGCCCTGCCTGGCCAGTTCGCTGTACATGTAAAGCGATCCGTCGAAATGGAGGGCATCGGTCACTATCCTGGCTTTTGATCCGGGGATCCCCAGTCCGTTGACTATCATGTTCTCACCGGCCATGGTGCCGGGTATCCACGCAATCTCGCCGGGGTCGGCATTGATCAGCCCTGCATACATCTTTTTTACCTCATCCCATCCTGTTCTGAAATCAGGCCTGGAATTCCCGTTGGCCTGCCTGAAATCGAGGTACTCCTTGACGGCTTCTGCACTCGCCCTGCTCATGGGGTGAGTATATGCCGCATTCAGGTAAGTGCCTTTAACGGAAAAAAGTCCGGGGCAGGGCAGCCTGACCGCTTCGGTATCCGAAGACGGGGCTTCAAAGGCCTGATCAGCCAGGTGATCAAGAAGCCCGAATGATAAGGGTGCCACCCCTGCAACCGAAATGAACCGCCTTCTTGATAAATTATCAGGAGCACTCATGAATCGGGGGTTAGGTTTATAACATCACGTTAAAAGTACCAATTCCGGCGATTTAAAATACAAAACAGGGCGGTTTGTTGGAGATATTGGCCAGGCTGGATTGCCAGACTACCGGGAACGAATCTTCCTTGCACATGAGGCACAGGGCTATCAGCTCCAAATGTCCGCTGTCCGGGTCCACACCCTGTGCTCACGGTGCAATCTGCATAAAAACTTCCCCCTCTCTATCCCGCTCAGGGATCGAGGTTCCTCCCCAGGTGGTATGAAATTACAACTTTTTTGTTAAACAGGGACCATTTCAGCCTAATTTACAGCAATTTCCACAGAATTTTCCTTCGAACCGAAGGCTTTTGCCTTAAGGATGATCTTCTATGCCCGTGCCGGGGCGAACGATCACAAGGCATTTCCCCTGCCGGGTACTCTTCCGGGGCTGAAGGTTAATGCTTTATTGCCCGGCGGCAGCTGCTGAGATTATCCTCCCCGCTGTCTCCTTGTCAATATTCCGCGCGAGGCCGCAGATGCTGTACATCACATATTCCAGGCCCTTGTTCCTGAATGTTTCGGAAAACTCCGCGTCACCAGGGAATTGCCTTCCCCCTTCATCGACCGCTCCAAAACGTAGGCCGTTCAGGAATGTTTCAACGATAAGCTCTACCGGTGAATTCAGGAGGATACCATCGGCCAGCGGTCCGAGAACCCTGTCGCCCCGGTGTAATTTCCTCCTCAGGTCGCAGCCCACCCGGAAAACCGTGTCACCGAGTGAACGGTTGCAGAACCTGGTAAGCAGGTCATCAGTATGCTCGGTGAGTTCAGCGGATGTAAACTCGCCGGGATACTTTTTTAACAGGATGTCTGCGCACTGGAGCATTGCAGCCCGGGTAAACTCCATAACCGGCCTGATCTCCAGGAGGTCGGCCAGCAGCCTGATATCGGGATATTTCCTGTATCCCTTGTATGCCGCTGCCACATGGCCGAAATTATGTATGTGCGATTTGCGGTCGACCCATGCTTTCATGTTCTCTTTCGGGGCCAATCCCTCGACTTCCGGGATAGGATTCCTGAATCCTTTTTTATCGAGGATAAGAGTATTGAACGGTTCAGCGTAAACAAGAAGCGGGTCCTTCTGTTGAACTTCGAGAGGCATGATAGGCACCATTTTCCCGATGCTTGTCTCAATCAGGCCGACGAGCGACCCGACAGGATACCCGGGCCCAAGGATCTGCTTCAGCATTCCGCCTGCATAGAGATCAGCATTATGCATATTCTCCGCCAGTATCACATCCAGCGGGAGGTTGCCGAATTTCTTACGCCTCAGTTCCAGGCCGGCCGCAAGGTTTGAAATTGCCTCCGGCAGCCCTTTCTGTCCAACAGAGACAGCAGCAATATCGGCTTCCGAAATCTCCTCCGCCACCTTTTGCTTCTCTTCAGCCAGGACACCCCTGACATTCCTGATATGGATCACGGATTCGGGCCGGTCGCTCTTAATGATCACACTATACTCCCTTCTCCTGTTTAGCTCATTGATCAGCACTTGGGAAATATCAATGAAAACAACCTCGAAGCCTGCCCTTGAAAAGAGCTGCCCGATAAAAGACCTTCCGATCTTCCCTGCCCCGAATAAAACTAGATTCTTCACCCGTACGACCTGATCACTGAATATCACTGACAGCTATGAAAAGCTCAAATACTGACGATTCCCCGGGATCGAGAAACGGCAGGAGGTTTTCGCCCCTCAGGGTTTCCCTCGATTTTGAGTGGACATTCCCAGGCTCAATGCCCAGGACATACTCCCCTGCAGCCATCATCTTCCATTGGGAGACAAAAGGTAACGAATTTACAAGGAAGCTTATCCTGACTTCTGTATTAATTTCCCTGTTTCTGAGAATTATTTCCGTCATCCCATCAATTCCGCCTTTAATGGTATGAAAAAAGACCTGTTCCCTGAATGAAGGCTGCGGTCTGGTAAAGCGCCGGAAATCATTGAGCCCCTTTGCCGCTTCCGGATCTCGGGCGGCTGTCGAGGAGGGGTCGATTATAAGCTCTGAACTCTCTGAAAGCAGTGGGTAACCGAAATTCATGTGATAAAGAAGTGTCAGCGGAGTGGTCTTGTTACCGGTGTTCGTAATAGTGTCCTTCAGATGTATCTCGCTGCAGCCGAGAGCCGAGGATATTTCCCTTTCCATTCTCAGCCTGTTGCCAAAGAGATGACCTTCCTCGACAACCCCGCGGATCACGATCCGGTAACTATCCCCCGTCCATCCGGAAAGATCGGCAACCTGCTTTGCCGGCGTAGTGGAGATCCGGCCGTGAAGGCCGAGAGCTTCATTGTCATCGGTACACGGCGAACCAAGGTAAGTCAGGCCGCATGTAGTCAGAAGCCCGCCTGTAAAAGTACGGAGCCACCCGATCCCTTCCGGTTCATAAAACGCAGGATTGGTCTCCCCGTTGCCGGTCAGGTATACAAGATTCCTTCCCCTGTAGGATGCAAGGGAAATATCCATGGCCCTGTCGGGCAGAACGGTATACTGCAGGCCGCTGCCGGTATTGATATCAGCGGCCCTCAATCCGCGGGCCCATCCGTCGGAAAGGACATACTGCCTGCATCCTCCGGCCTGGGCAAGATTGCCGACATACTTCATTAATTCGCGGGTATCCATTTTTCTTGGATTTGATGTTCAATTTTACTGTAATTCAGTATTAATCAAGCGTTCCAGAACTGTTTCAGGGCCGGGTAAAGCTCCCGGTATGAACTGAATTTGCGGTCATATACGCCCGCCTTTGCCTCATCTGGCCTGAAAATGATATTTCCGGAAAGGCCGCCACTGACCAGTTCACTGACAGGGGTATTCCGGTCTGCGCTCATCGCGAGCATTGCTGCGCCGAAACACCCGGCTTCACTGATCTCGCGGACTATGATATCCTTATTCAGGACATCTGCTTTGAGCTGGTTCCATTTGTGATTACGGGTCCCGCCGCCGGTAGCTATGAAGGTGCTGATCTTCATGCCCGATTTTTCCATCAGCATCAGGTTCAGCTTCATTTCGAGTGCGACACCCTCNAGGAGGGCCCTTGTGATCTCACCCTTTGAGGTCGTATGCCGCAGCCCCAGGATCGCACCCTGTGCTTTCGTGTCAAAGTAGGGTGTCCCGGTTGCGGAGAAATAGGGAAGCACCAGGAGTTCGGAGGGGGTATCGGGCATCTGGTCCAGCAGCAGTGAATAGGCATTCTGCCCGGTCGATTTCGCCAGCTCTGTTTCCGGTTTTCCAAGCTCATCGCGCATCCAGCGCAGGATATTTCCGCCTGTCAGGCTGTAGGCGACACTTGTGCTCTTTCCCTTTAAGGTGTAATCGTAGCAGCACAGGTTATTCTCCTGAAGCTCGGGGGAGAAGCTCGGCTTGTCGAGTACCGGGCAGAAGCATTCCACGGATCCTGTTGCGTACATGCACATCCCGGTGTCAATCACCCCGGCACCCAGGGCAGCGCAGGTCTGGTCATGGCCGCCGGCAACAAGCACCACTGGATTCCTGAAGCCAAGCCTTGCTCCCAGCTCTTTTTCAATGGTTCCGGTGATCTCACCTGATGGCGCGGGGATTGCAAGCCTCCCGGCGTCCAATCCGATTGCATCCAGGATCTCAGGGCTCCAGCTGTGAGTGCCGACGTCAAAGAGCATCGTCCTTCCTGCCAGGGGCCAGCTGATCCTGGGCTCAATCCCCGCCCGAAAATGGAACAGGTCCTCGAAGCACAGGAAATACCTGGCATTGGTCCATGCTCCGGGGTTGTTCCTCTTTATCCATAGTATTTTGAAGAGTGTAAACAAGGGATGGGGAGTATGCCCGGTTATCCTGTATATCCTGCCTGTTCCGAACTGGCGGCTCCAGTCTGAGGCGATATCCCCCGCCCGTGAATCTGACGAGACCATGGCATTTCCGAGGATCCTGCCATGACTGTCGACCGGCGTAAAGGCTTCTCCCTGGCTCGAAATGCACATCGCCGCCACCGGATCCGAGATCCGGGAGTTCACATCGGCGATAACCTCGAAGCACTTGTTTATGACCTCTTCAGGATCCAGCTCCGCCCAGTCGGGACGAGGATGGGATACCGGATACTCACGGTATGCCGAAGCGAGTTCAGTGCGTTCGCTGCTGAAGACGACAGCTTTGCATCCGCCGGTGCCTATGTCGAGACCTAAATAGCTCAAATGATTGCGGTTTAGATTTCGGTTATCTCATAGCCCAGGTAGCGGGTGAAGGCTTCGCGAAGCGCCTTCTCGCACAGGCCCGGCGTAACGCTCACATGGTGCCTGTACCCGTTGTACCCGATATTATGGAGCTTTCCCTGGAGGTTCCCGATCTTTGCCACGCCGCCGCATCCGAAAAAGCCCTCCTGGATAGTATCGGAAGTGAATTCTCCTTCCCCGGTATAAACAAACAGCTTCCCATCCTGCGTTTTCGAGCTGGCAAACGTCAGCTTGCAGGGGGCGATCCTGCCAACATTGCATCCGAATCCGCAGCCGGCGCCGAACGATTTTGCGAACATGGGATGTTCTATGACCTCACCCTTTCCGGTCATCAGACTTTGCGGGACGGGACCGCAATGGAAGAGGATGCATTTATCAGGATCGTCGCCGTAGTTATTGTTCCAGTCGAGGCAGGTGGCCGGCCGTCCCGATGCAAGATGCAATGCATACATGGTTATCGCATTGCAGATATCGAGCTCACAAGCTGCGGGGATTCCGCGGTCGTTGATCTCGCTTAGAAGGACGCAGGGAGCAACACCGAAGTCCTTTTCCATCTCGATCCAGCACCTCAGGGCAAGTGAATCCATGCTGTACTCCTCGATGATCTCATCTATCACGACACCGAAGCGCACATGGTTCTCGAATGCCTTTTCAGGGACCTTGCTGAAATCGGTATAGCTCCTGAGCCGCTCTGATTTTTCCTTTGCAGCACCCGATGAAATATCGAGCTTCCTGACCCTGCTGAAAACTTCCGACAGGTCGAGGACTTCCGTTGTAATTCCATATTTCTGGAGTACAAGCTCGTCGTACCTGACCGTCTTGAACGCCGTGGTCCTGGCCCCGATCGCACCAACCGTGGTCCTTTTCATGCCGTTGACGATCCTGCAAACCCTGTCGAATGCATCAATATGTTTTATGAACCCATCCGACGACGGGCGGAGTGTATGGGGCGGGAAAACGGTAAAAGGCACGCTGTACTGGCAAAAGACATCCATGATCGAGAACTTACCGCAGAAGGCGTCCCTTCTCTGCTGGAAATCCATTTTATCAGGTTCATCGGGATAGGCAAGGATGTAGATGGGAACCCCTGCATCCTGCAGCGCCGCTACAGCTCCGTTCTCATCCCCGAAATTGGGGAGCACGAGGATCACCCCGTCATATTTCCCGCGGTTATCCTCAAGGAACCTGGCGTACTTTCTGCCTTCTGCCGTTGTTTCAACAGCACCGTATCGCGTCAGGGCGCTGTCCATCATGAGTGTCCCGTAACCAAGCCGGCCAAGGATCGTGCTTACTTCCTCCCGGGCTATTGCAATAAGTGATTCGGGGAAGAAACCCCGGTTGCCGAAAAAGAGCGCGAATGTCGATTTTTGGTTTTTCATATTCTTAAGTTTTGAGTTTTGATTCCGTTGAAAATGATGTCAGCTGATCCGGCAACATCCAGCTCGTTCCGCAGTAAATCCACCATAGTTTCATAAACGGCCTCCTGCGCTTCCCTGACCGGATTCATAATAAGCTTCTCGTAAGGCTGCCTGATCGCCGTTGCAATATTGATCTTTGCAATGCCGTGCCTGAACGATTCCATCAGGTACTTCTTTGAGATCCCGGTCCCGCCATGAAGGACCAGCGGAACGCCGGCAGCCTTGTCGATCTTTTCAAGGTGATCGATGGCCAGCCTGGCTTCGATCTTTTTCCCGGTCCTTGTTGCAGCCGAGATCGCTCCATGAACATTCCCGATCGCCACCGAAAGCCAGTCTGCGCCTGTTTCTGCAATAAATCTTCCGGCATCTTCCGGTGAAGTGAACCCCTTTCCGGTCGCGAAAAGCTCTTCGTACGGAGGAAGCGGGCCGGCTTCATGACCCATCACCGCCCCCAGCTCGGCTTCAACCGGAACTCCCGCGCGGTGGGCCATCTCAACAACCTTTCCCGTCGCTTCAATGTTCTCCTCAAGCGTCAGCCTTGAGCCATCTATCATCACCGATCCGTACCCAAGGTCAAGCGCCTCTGAAATGATGCCGGTAAAGTCCGTCAGCAGGTTATCCTCGTCAATCACAGGCACATGATCGAGGTGAAGCCTGGTGAACCTTTCATCCTTCAGCTTCAGGTACTCATCCCTTACGGCTTTCATGCTTCCCGATCCGAATTTTATCCATTCCAGGCGCGCGACCATTATGAGGCCGAAAGTCCGCGTGTCACACAGGGCCCTGATCACCGGCTCCATCATTGGAAGGTATGGGATGTTGAACCCGGGAACAGCTATGTTACTCTTCCGGGCGAGGTTTATTATTGTCCCGGTCCCGCATGATTTGATGTCCATTTCGATCAGGAATTAATTTCAACTATTACGAATTTAGTTGATAACCTGGTCACCGGATAGCATCCTTTTTGCCAAAATATGCACTATATTTACATGAGTTTATATCATTTTCCGGCATTCTGTCAATATTATGCAGATCACATACGAAAAGCTCGTAGTCGACGAAAACAGTCTCTTTCATTTTCAGGAGTTTCGACAGCCAAGGTTCACCTCCCCGTTTCACATGCATGATGAATTTGAGCTGATAGTGATAATCAAAAGTCACGGGAAGCTCTACCTTGGAAATAATGTCCTGAACTTCAGTGACGGCGACATGTTCCTGTTCGCCCCTGGATTGCCCCATTGCTTCTACAATACCCGCGGCTATGAAAACGGGAGCGAGCCGGCTCATGCCTTCGGCATATTCTTCCGGAAGGACTTCCTCGGTGAAAGCTTTTTCAGGAAGACGGAATCCATCAGGCTGAACAGGCTTATCAGGAAAGCCGAATACGGGATACGGATACTTAACCCTTCCGCTGAATTAATAAACAGGATGTTAATGCTCGGAACAAAAAGGAACCTGGAGAAGCTCAGTGATTTTATCCTCATCCTTAATGAGCTCTCAGGAAAGAAATGCCTCGAGCTCTCAAATTCTATCGGCGAATTCACCTCGGGACTGAGCGATTCCAGAATTGTGAACGATATCTTCAGATATGTTGCCGAGAATTTCCAGGAGAGGATAAGCCTCGCCGGGGCAGCTTCAATCGCCAGTATGCAGAAGTCAGCTTTCTGCAGGTATTTCAGGAGGAAAACAAAGAAGAAATTCTCCGAGTTTGTGAATGAGATCCGCATTACCCATGCCAGGAAGCTGCTCACCGAAACCGACAAGTCGGTGAAGGAGGTTGCCTATGAATGCGGTTATGAAAGCAATTCGTATTTTAACAGGCAATTCAAGGTCTCCTGCAATATGTCCCCCTTTGATTTCAGGAAAAACTTCAGGCCGGTGTGACCTCCATAGGAAAAAAGTTTAGCTGAACTCCGGTTGAAAAATCAGCTGCATTCAGACACATTGAAATTCAGTCAAAGAAATTAAACCACTCGTGGAAAATTCTGACGGGGTTGTCAAAACATACCTTTATAATCCGGCAGGAAGAATAATTTTCGGTGGAATTTAACAAGTTTCCCCGAAAGTCTGATGCAATACATACAACGCCATCCCTGCATAAAAAAGGTTGCCCTGGATCTCCTTAAACCTGTGCTGATCATGTCCGTTCTTTTCGGATCATTTCAGCTTAAAGGGCAGGATTATTACTATAAATTTGAAGGTTCCGGGGCTTCCGGTTCGGTTTCGACTGTGAGGGTCAAAAACCTCTCCTCAGGGGAGGTCCTTACAATATTCGGCAGTGAAGTTCTCCATCTTACAGGTGATATTCCTGATAATGTTGAAATTGCCAACTCCATAAAAGTATACCCCAATCCTGTTAGCCGCGACTATGCTGTTTTGCAGATCCATGCTCCGCTCGCCGGCAATGCCGTGATAAGGGTGTACACCCTCACCGGCAAGCTTGTGGCCAGCATCCCGGCATTCCTTGGTAACTACGGCCAGTCCTACCGACTTTCTGGCCTGAGCAGGGGTTTTAACGTGATCAGGGTCGACGGGAACGGATATCATATGTCAGTCAAACTGATGTGGAATACTGAATCTTCCGGAACAGTGAAGCTTGTGAAGATCAGCGATGAAAATCCGCTCGATGATAACCTGCCCGGCCAGGGGAGCAATGCTGCCCTCGATACAGTTGCCATGCATTACAACGACGGGGACCGCCTTCTCTTCAGGGGAACCTCCGATAACTTCAAAACCCTGATCGTTGACATCCCGGCAGCAGACAGGACGGTTACCTTCCCCTTTTACCCGTGTTCCGACGGAGATAATAACAGCTATACTGTGGTGGAGATCGGGTCCCAGGTCTGGATGGCGGAAAACCTCATGTCAACGAAGTACAACGACGGAACCGCAATTAATTTCCCCGGTACTGACGACAACTTTTGGAATTCTGATTCATCTGGCGCATATTCATGGTATGGGAACGATGAGGCCGCAAATAAAAATATTTACGGGGCGCTGTACAACTGGCATGCTGTCAGCAGGGGGATCCTTTGCCCTGCAGGATGGCATGTACCGTCCGACAGGGAGTGGATGGCCCTCGGAGATTTTCTCGGCGGGGATGATGAAGCAGGGGGAAAGATCAAGGAAACGGGCACAGGGTCATGGACAGGGCCAAACGCCGGTTCAACGAATGAAAGCGGGTTTTCAGCTCTCCCGGGTGGAAGCAGAAGTAGCAGGGGATTCAGCCAGATGAAGATGGACGGGTTCTGGTGGAGTTCAAGCTTTCGCAAAAACGTCCTGAAACCTTCGGGCTGGAACCTCAGTTACAGCTCCGGGACCCTGACGAGAAGCAACGACGGCCCAGCAAATGATGGCTATTCATTACGCTGCCTCCTGGGAACGAGTGTGGTTTCGCTTCCCTTCGTACTCACCGGACAGGTGAGCGAAATTTCCACAACATCCGTTTCAGCAGGCGGTATGGTGACAAGCGACGAGGGTGGTCCGGTAACGACTGCCGGAGTATGCTGGAACACCTCTGAAAACCCGACGGTTGAAGACGACAAAACTTCAAATGACCTGAAAGACGGGGCATTTGACACAAATATAACCGGCCTTAAGCCCGGTACTACGTATTATATCAGGGCTTACGCAACCAACAGCGCCGGAACAGCGTACGGCGACAATATCAGCTTCTCCACCGATGTTGCATTGCCAACTGTCACCACTTCCCAGCTATCAGGGATCGGTCCGGCAGGAGCAAGCTCCGGAGGCAATGTCACCGACAATGGCGGAGGCATCATTACGAGCCGCGGGGTATGCTGGAGCAGGCCCGCCAATCCTACAATCAATGACCCGAAAACTGCCGACGGAACTGGGACAGGCAACTTTACCAGCACCATCACAGGTCTGCAACCGGGTGTATCATATCATGTGCGGGCATGGGCGACAAACAGCGCCGGGACCTCCTACGGTGCCGACCTGGTCTTCACAACCTCCACCGCTTTGTCAGCCGTGACCACTACCCCTATTACAGGTATTACCGCTTCATCCGCATCCTCCGGCGGCACGATCACGAATGACGGAGGCGGAATTATCACCGCACGGGGTGTATGCTGGTCAACCAGCGCCTCTCCTACCGTGAATGACGCGAAGACAACAAACGGTTCAGGTACGGGGACCTTCTCTTCGGCAATCTCCGGGTTGAGGCCCGGGACGACCTACCATGCCAGAGCCTATGCAACGAACAGTGCAGGGACGTCTTATGGAGAAGACATAACATTTACGACTCTGGTAGCCCTGCCGGAGCTGAGCACGATGGCCGTTTCAGGCATAAGGCAGACCACTGCTTCCGCGGGAGGGAACGTTACCGGCAACGGAGGGGGATCGATCACCGAAAGAGGAGTTTGCTGGTCATTGTCAGCTTCACCTACCATAGCTGGATCAAGGAGTTCTGACGGAACCGGGACCGGAAGCTTCGCCTCGTCTGTCACAGGACTTCTTCCTGAAACCACTTATCACCTGCGGGCCTATGCCACGAACAGTGCAGGGACCGCTTACGGCAACGAGCTGACATTTACCACACTCAGCGAGCTGCCTGTGTTGACGACCTCTTCTGTTATAAATATAACAACAACTTCCGCTTCATCAGGCGGAAACATATCTGATGACGGCGGCAGGACAATCACAGGCAGGGGTGTCTGTTGGTCTCAAAGCGCTAATCCGACGATAAGCGGAAACAGGAGCTCCGACGGCACCGGAACAGGAACTTTCACCAGTTCCATCACCGGCTTGCAGCCCGGAACGACATACCACGCAAGGGCTTATGCTACCAACGGGGCCGGGACCGCCTACGGCGCAGATATATCTTTTACGACAAATACCGCTCTCCCAGAAATTTCCACATCACCCATTACCGCAATAACATCCTCTTCAGCCTCCTCAGGAGGGAACATCACATCAACCGGTGGCGGAAACATAACCGAAAGAGGCGTCTGCTGGTCGACAGCAGCTTCACCGACAGTAAGCAACCCGAGGACAACCGACGGGAGCGGCTCCGGCAGCTTTACATCATCTGTTTCAGGACTGCAGCCGGGCACAACCTATCACCTCAGGTCGTATGCCACAAACAGTGCAGGAACGGCTTACGGTGAGGATGTGTCATTTACCACGCTGATAGCGCCCCCGGAGGTTACCACATCTTCCGCCTCAGGAATCACGCAGACTGCGGCAACTGCCGGTGGGAACGTCACAGACGCAGGTGGCGGGACAGTATCTGCCAGGGGGGTCTGCTGGTCAACCGTTGCCAACCCTTCAGTCACAGGCAACCGGACCAGTGATGGTTCCGGGACAGGCTCATTTACCAGCCAGATCACCGGGCTCCAGGCAGGAACGACATATCACATAAGGGCTTATGCAACAAACAGTGCCGGCACATCGTACGGCAGCGACCTGACCTTTGCGACAACGGCTTATCTCCCAACCCTGTCCACCGCAGCGGCAACAAATGTGACCGGGACGACAGCCACCTCAGGAGGGGCTATCTCCTCCGACGGAGGCGGAACGGTTACAGCAAGGGGTGTCTGCTGGTCAGCTTCACCATCCCCAACGATCAGCGATACAAGGACATCAAACGGAACAGGAACGGGAACATTTACCTCATCGATCTCAGGCTTAAAGCCCGGGACTGTGTATCACGTGAGGTCATATGCCACGAACAGTGCCGGAACGGCCTATGGTGAAGACCTTACATTCACCACCCTCGTGATCATCCCGGTACTCACCACGACCACGGTTACGGGGATAAAGCAGACTTACGCAACATCAGGCGGGAATATTACCGATGACGGAGGCGGGCAGATCACCGAACGGGGAGTATGCTGGGCGACTGCATCCGGTCCAACGATCAGCGGCAGCAGGACCTCTGATGGTTCCGGAAGCGGAACCTTTGCAAGCAGCATCACCGGGCTTCAGCCGACCACCCCCTATTACGCCAGGGCATATGCGACCAACAGCGCGGGGACAGCCTACGGAAACGAAGTGACGTTTTCGACCCTTAGCGAATTCCCCTCCCTTACCACGCTCCCCGTCACAAATATAACCCATACCGGTGCAGCATCCGGGGGAAATATCACTGATGACGGAGGTCATGCAATCACCGAGCGGGGCGTCTGCTGGGCATCGTCTGCAAATCCTTCAACCAGTGACAACAGGACCTCAGATGGTTCCGGCAGCGGCAGCTACAGCAGCGCAATCGCAGGGCTCACGCCGGGTGCCGCTTACCATGTCCGCGCATATGCAACCAACAGCGCCGGGACATCATACGGGCAGGATATATCATTCTCGGCTATTGCCGACCCGGCAACTGTGACCACATCCACCGTCTCAGGTATCACCGGGATATCTGCAGTATCCGGTGGCAACATCACATCCGACGGTGGAGGGTCCATAACCGTACGCGGAGTATGCTGGGCTGAAACTGCACAGCCGACAACCGCCGGCTCCAGGACCACAGACGGCACGGGAGCGGGGGTATTCACCTCGACCCTGACCGGGCTGAAGGCGGGCACTACTTACCATATCAGGGCATACGCAGTCAATAATTCGGGAACATCGTACGGGGAGGATATCCAGTTCACAACTCTGATAATACCCCCCACCCTCACAACGACATCGGTTACAAGTATCCTTCAGACGACAGCCTCTTCAGGCGGGAACATTACCGACAGCGGCGGCGCCCCTGTCACCGAGCGCGGCATATGCTGGGGGACGACCTCCGGTCCGACAGTTAGCGGGAACAAGACAAGCGACGGATCCGGGAGCGGCAGCTTCACCAGCAGCATCACCGGGCTGATTACCGCAACTACTTACTTTGTCAGGGCCTATGCCGTCAACAGCGCCGGGACATCCTACGGAAACGAGATCAGCTTCAATACCCTTCCCCCCGGTCCGCCGGTGATAAATTTCATCCAGCCAACAGGCGACAAGCTTCTGCATTCGCGGGGAAGCAAAAGGGTCATTTATACCAGCGATCATTACATCAAATTCAGCAATGATTACGGAGCAACATACAATGCCGGTGTAAATGTAACCGGGATCTTTACGCTGTACCATAAGGCAAGGATACTTGAGAACGGGACCATCGTGCTCTTCTGCGTGAATAAAATGTACTATTCAACCGACAACATGACCACGATAAACCCCTGCACCGTCCTGGACAAAAACGGCAGCCCCTATACCTACCACACACCGGTAAGCGACAGCTATCCCGGCAGCTACTTCCATTTCATGAACGGCTTCGAGGAGAAGGCGGGAGTATGCCTCCTCGGAAACTACGGGAATTCAGCAACCGGGGCATGCCCCATCAATCTTTATTATTCGCTCGACGGGATCACCTGGAAAGTGATCTATACCTTCGGCCAGGATCCTAACTGCACAGATAACGGCACTCCATCCGGCGGCACCGGCGGAACGCTTCTCGGGGACCCGACCAATCCATTGATCGCCAGGCATGTTCATGCAATAAATATTGGGGATGACGGCAGCTTCTACGCCTGCACAGGTGATGTGGGCCCTGAGATGCACTTCCTTAAGTGTACATACGACCGCGGCAGCGACACCTGGACTATAAACGACGTCCTGGCCGGAGCCAGCAGGAACTGGCAGCGGATGAGAGCCCTGGGCGTATATGTAAGGAACGGGTATTATTACTGGGGATCCGACGGCCCGGGAACCTTTGATTACAATGGCGTCACTTACGATTGCTGGGGAATCTATAAATGCCCGATCGCCGATATTAACGATCCTTCAAAGCATGTGCTGCTCCAGCCTCTGAACGATTCCTGCTATTCCTTCTACAATGACGGGCAGCTGGTCTTTTCCGGTATGCAGAGCTATAACTATCTGTATATCTCCCTCGACTACGGGGAGACTTGGTACCCGTTCCAGAAACCGTCGTGGATGACAGGCGAGGTTGCGGGGGTATGGCACAACAGCGGTGACAAGACAATCGTGACCGAACAGGGGGTGATCATAACGAGCGATTCGTTCTGATATCCTGGTTTCACTTTTGCCCGGAAGCGAATCTTTTCGCCAATTCATAGCAGGATATCCATTCGATCCCGCTGCCGAAGATACTGTTGATCCTTTCGGAAAGCATAATGAGACCGTCGAGGCCAAGCCCTGTCCCCTGGGTAAAAAGCGATTGCCAGTGGGTTACGATCACAACCGGAAATCCGGTTTCGATTAGCTGCCTTATCCGGCCAGTTTTCCCGTCGCGGGAAACAAGCCTGTCGATGCCGTCCTTGATCATGGCTTTCCGCTTGTCCGTATCAGGCTCATCCATCGTCCAGAAAATATCCCCCGCATTCGACGGAACGCTGACAACCGACTGTCCGGTCTCCGCATTCTGATACTCCACGTACATCGGGTAAGGATTCTCATTATCACTCGCCGCATTGAGGAAATACCATGTCACGGGTCTTTTAAACAGAGCCCACTGGGCATCTCCGAGGGCTTTGGCGTATTTCTTTTCGACATCGATCCCTGAGACCCATGGTGAAGTGATCCCGTTTGCCTCAATCCCCACATTCCTGAGTATCTGAAAAGCAAGGGTAAAGTATTCAACAATTTCGTCGGGATCAGCCTGGGTTATCCAGACATCTTCGTAAATATGCCGGAATTTCCCGGTCTTCAGGTCATAGGCGTTAAGATGGGTCAGGTATTCCGGGGTTATGTCAAAGCGCGGGGCTATCCGGTCCCTTATTATCTTCAGGAATTCCTGAAGATGATCCTGCGGGACCCTTTTGAGCGATTTATCGATTCTCCCGAGGCAGCTTGGCATCGGTATCAGGGTGAATTTCCCCCGGAGCCCGTACTTTTCGAAAGTATCAGCAACCCGTCTTGTAAACTCATGGGGGACGAGAAGCGGGGTTTCGTAGCCCGGGAGTTCGTAGAACAGCGGATCTACCGGTGCCCCATCATCTATGATCAGAGAAATTGGCACCGGGCCCCTGATCCGGCTCTCCGGGCGGGTCACTCCGGCAAGGGGTGAAAAAACTGATCCACCGAGCGATGCGGAAAAAGCACCGGCGGCAATACCTGAGCCGGCGTATCTGATCATTTGCCTGCGGCTGAGAATGCGTGAAAGTGGTCTGATTGTTTTCATGGCTATTTTTGACGTGGATTAAATTCCGGGATGATGGTCCTATTCGGTAAACCTGTACCCTATCCCCGATTCTGTGAGCAAAAGCCGCGGATGCGACGGGTCGTCCTCGATCTTTTTCCGGAGCTGGGCGACGAATACCCTCAGGTACTGGGTCTGACCGATATATCCGAACCCCCAGATCTCCTTCAGGATCGACTGATGGGTCAATACTCTTCCGGAGTTGCGTGCAAGCACCGCCAGGAGTGCGAATTCGGTGGATGTAAGCTTGAGGATCTCACCGTTTTTCCGTGCGGTATGGGTCTGCAGGTCGACCGAAAGGCTGCCAAATGTCATTACGGGTGATTCGTTGGCTTCGCGGGACTGACGGAGAGCAGCCCTGATGCGTGCAAGCAGCTCCCCTGTCCGGAATGGTTTGGTAAGGTAATCATTTGCCCCGTTGTCGAGAGCGGAAACTATGTCGTCTTCTGAATTCCTGACGGAAAGAATGATAACCGGCTTCTGGTACCACTCCCTGGTGCGCTTCAGGATGTTAATCCCGTCATAGTCAGGCAGGCCGAGNTCGAGAATGATGAGATCCGGATGATTAGTGGCAGCTGAGACCATGCCATCTTTTCCCGTGGCTGCTTCGCAAACCCTGTAGCCGTTTGAGGTAAGGGTAATCTCGAGCAGCCTCCTTATCTGCACCTCATCGTCGATTATCAGAATTGTTTCAGGCATTTCTCCCGGATTCTACGTTTGCCCGATTTATTATCCATTTTAAATTATCAATAAAGGTAAATTAAAAATTGAGACCGGAAGCAATTATTCACCTCAGGATCTGCATTGCGGCAGACTTCAACCTTGCTGCGGTCGGGCGATGACACAGGAACAGAAATAGGATTGTCCCGGAGCTTTTTACGGTCTTCTGATATGCAATAAGCACGGGAGCGGTAAGGAGGGAGACAAGGTTTATAACCTTTATCATCGGGTTAAGTGCCGGTTAATCACTGGTTGCCATTTTATTATTAAACCTCCTATTTGACTGACAACTTATTAGCTTTCTTGATTTTAGTTTAAAATCTGCCGGCAGTTGAAGGTTCGACGGCCGAGTCATGAGAAGCTTTTTTTAATCCGATCCTAATCTGATATTAATCATTTCTTAATCTTCCATATGTGGTATTGGGGTAAATTTATTTATTTTAGGATAAATTCAGAAGCACAGAGGTTTTTCTGTGCAACGAACATGGAAGATCCATGACCAAATTAACCCGACCAACTAATGACCAGAACCCTTCATTTCTTGTACATACTGTTTTTCGTTTTCGTAATTCTCCTCACGTTGGCCTTCCTCACATATAAGGGTTTCTCCTATTATAAAACAAGCCAGGAAGAACGGTTCTACAACCCGCAGTACAATGCTTTGAAGCCAAGCGGTTCCGTGGGGCATGGATTGGGTATTGCCGGTTCGCTTTTCATTATTATCGGTGTCTTCACCTATATGGCAAGAAAGCGGTACCGTTTTTTGTCGCACCTTGGGCTTCTCAAGTACTGGCTCGAGTTTCATATCTTCATGTGCATACTCGGGACCCTGCTGGTCGTTTTCCATACTTCATTTAAAATCGGAGGCGTTGCGGCCGTGAGCTTCTGGAGCATGATAGTCGTCTTCACAAGCGGGATAGCGGGACGCGTGATATATCTTCAGATCCCGCGGACAATCGAGGGAAGGGAACTCGATCAGAGGGAAACCAGGGATCTGAGAAACAGCATCATTGATGAGATCAGGGGATCGTACGGCCTCAACGAGGAGAGTCTCAACTTCATCAATTCTACCGCCGAAAGCCTGTCAGGCTCTTACCGCGAAAGCCCCTCCATTAATTTCGTCAGGAGGTACCACGACAACAGGAACTCCGTCAGAGCCATAAGAGGCACTTTAAGGGAAAATAACCTCTCGAGGCACGAAAGCTCGAAGATCATTTCGCTAGTCCGGGATGATATAAGGCTCGGAAGAAGGATAGGAAGGCTCGAGACTATGAAGAATCTTTTCCACTACTGGCATATTTTTCACCTGCCTTTTGCCATCCTGATGCTGATCTTTCTGGTCATGCATGTAATCGTTACGGTGGCACTCGGCTATAAATGGATCTTCTGAATATGGATCAGACCCTCGTAAACCTGGCATTTTATTCCTCGACCGCGATCATCGCAGCGATAGTTGTGGTGATCTACATCCGCAGGAGGGAAAAGCAATCCAGGATCACCGATGAAAAGATCAGCAAGGCTGTACAGGAGGGTTTGCATGAGCCGGTGTCTCTTCACCCCTATGTGGACCTCAACAGGTGCCTTGGCACCGGAGCCTGCGTGGAAGCATGCCCTGAAAAGGACATTCTCGGGATGAGAAAAGGTAAAGCCGCGGTAATCAATGCATCGAGGTGCATCGGCCATGGCGCCTGTTTCCATGCATGCCCCACCGAAGCCATAACCCTCAGGATAGGCACTGAAAAACGAGGCGTGGACCTTCCGCATATCAGCAAGACCTTTGAAACGAATATCCCGGGCATTTTCATTGCAGGTGAGCTTGGTGGAATGGGGCTTATAAGGAATGCCACTGAACAGGGAAGACAGGCTGCAGAGAACATTGCCGGCGTGCTTAAGAAAAATGAAAATGCAGAATATGACCTGGTAATAGTCGGCGCAGGCCCTGCAGGCATCGCGGCTTCACTGGCCGCCAAAAGACATGGAATGCGGTTCCTGCTTCTCGAACAGGATACGCTCGGCGGTGCAGTCTTTACCTATCCCCGGTCAAAAGTGATAATGACCTCCGCCATGGACCTTCCCCTTGAAGGAAAGATCCGCCTGTCGGAGACCAATAAGGGAGTGCTTCTGAAGCTGTGGCAGAACATCATTTCCAGGCACAGTATCCCTCTCCGGGAAAACTGCAAGGTGGAATCGATATCGAAGGACAATGACGTCTTTAGCCTGTCAACATCGGATAATCAGCAATTTACCTCATCTTACGTCCTTCTTGCCATCGGCAGGCGGGGAAGCCCGAGAAAACTGAACATCCCCGGGGAAAACCTCGAAAAAGTGGCATACCGCCTCCTCGAACCGGAGGCGATCACGAATAAAAATATCATGGTCGTGGGTGGAGGGGATTCCGCGATCGAATCCGCACTTCTTCTCGCCGAGGAAAACCATGTGATCATCTCGTATAGGAATGAAGTATTCAGCAGGGTAAAACCTGCCAACGGCAGTGCGCTTAACAAGGCGCTTGCATCAGGAAAGCTGGAGGTGATGTTCAGGACAAACCTTATTAAGATCGAGGACATCTGTGTGACCCTCACCTCAGAGGCTGACGGGCATGAGATCCAGCTCAGCAACGACCTGGTATTTATTTTCGCGGGAGGAGAGCTTCCAACGCAGTTCCTGGAGAAAACAGGCATCAAAATAACCCGGAAATTCGGTGAGACTATTATGAAACACTAAGCTGCAAACGCCACCGCCCCCTGAACGGGGAGGAGACCAGCAGACCAAAATGAACTTCGGACAAAAAATATCGCTCCTCGCAGCTGCCTCACTCCTCACAGTGAGCAGTGCCGTCGCGCAGATCTCGCCAGGAGACCTGGCAAAGCCTCATGAATTCCTCGAAGGTATCCCAAACTGCACAAAGTGCCATGTTCTCGGTTCAAAGATCAACGGAGACAAATGCCTTGATTGTCACACAGAGATCAGGGAGCGCTTGTCGGAAGGTAAAGGGTATCACTCTTCCGCAGAGGTGAAAGGGAAGCAATGCATTGAGTGTCATAGCGATCATCACGGGAAGAACTTCGACATGATCCATTTCAACCCTGCCGATTTCGACCACAGGCTTGCAGGTTTTGAATTATCCAAACCGCATGCGGAACTGAAATGCGGAGATTGCCACAATGCAAAATTCATTAAAAGTGAAAAGGCCAGGGCAAAGAAATACACTTACCTGGGGTTGAATGCTTCCTGCCTGACCTGTCATGCGGATTACCATCTCGGTACCCTCTCATCATCATGCCTCAACTGCCACGGACCGGAAACTTTTAAGACCGCACCCGCATTCAGCCACGACAAGGCCCGGTTCAGGCTTCTGGGAAAGCACAGGAGTGTCGAGTGTGTCAAATGCCACAAATTTGAAACGATCAACGGATCAAAATTCCAGGAGTTCAGGGGAGTCGCCTTTGCATCCTGCATAAACTGCCACACCGACCCCCATCAGGGCAAGTTCGGCCAGGATTGCCGAAGATGCCATAACGAGGAGTCATTCCAGGTTGTGAAAGGGATGAATAATTTCGATCATAACAAGACAAACTATCCCCTTGTCGACAAGCACCTTTCAGTTGATTGCAGGGCCTGCCACAAGACGAAGTTCACCGACCCGGTGAAGCATGACCGGTGCACCGATTGCCATGAGGATTACCACAAGGGGCAGTTTTCAAAGAACGGCGTTTCTCCCGATTGTTCGGACTGCCATAACATAAAAGGCTTTACGCTCTTTTCATACACAATTGAAAGGCATAACATGGGTACTTTCCCTCTTAAGGGAGCACATGTTGCGGAGCCATGTTCCGATTGCCACAAACAGCAGGGCAGCTGGCAGTTCAGGAACATAGGGACCAAATGCGTCGACTGCCACCCCGATATTCATAAATCATTCATAGACGAGAAATTCTATCCCGGCAGCAAATGCCTGACCTGCCACAACGAATCTGACTGGCACATAATTGCGTACGACCACTCGGTCACCAGCTTTCAGCTTACTGGTGCGCATATGAAACAGCCATGCACCACATGTCATATGAAACCGGGACCATCAGGCGCCAGGCTTCAGAAATTTGCGGGGATGTCAGGCGATTGTTACACATGTCACAATGATGTACACCACGGGCAGTTCGACCTCAATGGCAGTACGGACTGTGCAGCCTGTCACGGCACTGACCGCTGGACGCCAGCGAAGTTCGATCATAACAAGACCGCCTTCAGGCTCGACGGCAAGCATGTCAATGTTCCCTGCGCCGGCTGTCATAAGCCTCAGCGGGAAGGTAATGCAACATTCACGGTTTATAAAATAAAAGACTTCCGATGCGAATCCTGTCACTTCTGATATTATCGGGCCTCTTATTTGCCTTTTACCATTCGGGGCCATCACCTCACGGGCCAAATTTCCGGATAGACTGCAAGGTCTGTCACAGCACCAAGGGATGGCAGCTCGATAAATCGGTCTATTCCTTTGACCACAACAAGACGAAGTTCCCGCTCAATGGCCAGCATGTGAGCCTCGACTGCAGGCAGTGCCACATATCGCTGGTATTTTCCGAAGCCAGGACAGAGTGCCGCGACTGCCATAAAGATATCCATGAAACCACCACCGGTCCTGAGTGTGCAAGGTGTCACACTACCGCCTCATGGCTCGTGAGTGATATTACAGGGATCCACAGGATGAGCCGTTTCCCATTGCTCGGGGCTCACCGGACAGCCGATTGCAATCAATGCCACAAATCGGAAAACCCTCTTCGCTTCGATGTCCTGGGAGTGAACTGCATCGACTGCCACAGGGCTGAATTCCTGGCCACGAATAACCCCAACCATGTTCAGGCGGGCTTCTCGGAGGATTGTGCTATTTGTCATACGATCAATTCGTTTCAGTGGACCGGCGCGGGATTTAACCACGCTTTCTTCCCGCTCGTGCAGGGCCACTCGAACCTCAAATGTTCCGATTGCCATACCAGCCCCAACTACCGGGATACAAAGTCCGACTGCTATTCCTGCCACCGGCAGAACTATGAGGCTACAACCAATCCCAACCATGTGGCTTCTAACTTCCCGACGAATTGCCAGGAGTGCCACTCCCTGAGCCCCGGCTGGAAGCCAGCGACCTTCGATCATGGCTCTTTCCCGCTGACACTGGGTCATTCATCGCTGGACTGCGCAGCTTGCCACAAAAACGGGAACTACACTTCCGTTTCGGCAGTCTGCTATTCATGTCACCAGCAGGATTACCAGGGCACCTCGAATCCAAACCATGCTGCCCTTCAATTCTCGACCGACTGCAAGCTGTGCCACACCACCAATCCGGGATGGAAACCTGCCACCTTCGACCATAGCGCGTTCCCCCTTACGCTCGGTCATGCAAATGTCGCCTGCACCGCTTGCCACATTAACGGAAACTACACAACCACGTCTTCCACGTGCTCTTCCTGTCATCTCACCGATTATAACAACACTACAAATCCATCCCATAAAACCCTGAATTTCTCACTTAACTGCACTGATTGCCATTCGACCAATCCCGGCTGGACCCCGGCAAAGTACGCGCAGCACGACNCCCAGTTCTTCCCGATTTACTCGGGCAGGCACAACGGGGTCTGGACGAGCTGTACCGACTGCCACAACCAGCCTTCGAACTATGCATTGTTCACCTGCATCAGCTGTCATGAACACAGCCAGGCGAACACCGATCCCCGCCATACCGATGTAAGGGATTATGTCTATAGTGCCACTTCATGCTATTCCTGCCACCCGAGGGGGACCGGCGGGGACAAAAAGAAGTAAAAGTAAAGCTATGAAATACAGGTATCTGATTTTCTGTTTCTTCCTTCTGGCGGGCTCTCAGATCAGGGGCCAGGATCTCAGTAAAAATGTTACCGGCCAGGTCTCATTCGTGTCGTCGCAGAATGTTTATGTGAGGTTCACAAGCACCACCGGAATAAGTGTACATGATACACTTTTCATCTCCACCGGAAGCAGGCTTGTGCCTGCGCTTGTTGTTGACAACATCTCGCCCTCCTCATGCCTCTGCACCCAATTGACTGGTGAGAGCCTGCCGGTAGGCCATTTGATCATTGCCCGGGCAAGGAACATTCCCCGGCAGGCAGAAATACCTCTTCCTGATACGAGCAAGCCTGAAGCAGAACCGGCAAAGGAGATCACGAAAGCTGCTTTACCCGCTGCCGGAGAAATGAGCCGGAGCTTACCCGCAGAAAAGAAAGGCAGGCATGAGAAGATCGCAGGAAGCCTAAGTGCAGCTTCCTATTCCGATTTTTCCAATACTCCGGGGCCCGGTGACCAGAGATTCCGGTATACATTGTCAATAAACGCTGCAAACATNGGAAATTCACCGCTGTCGGCTGATGTTTATGTTTCATTCAGGCACAGGTCGGGCTCCTGGGATGAGATAAGGAAAAACGTATTCAACGGCCTGAAGATCTATTCCCTGGCTCTGAAATATGACATTGACACCACGATGAGCCTGAAACTCGGAAGGCAGATAAACCAGAGGATCGCCAATATCGGGGCATTCGACGGGCTGGCAGCCGAAAAGTCGGTGGGTGGGTTTTCGTTCGGTCTGGCCGGTGGATCACGTCCGGATTACATGACCTATGGCTTTGACTTCAACCTTATGCAGTTCGGGGGTTACATCTCATACGATCACAATTCGGCTGACAGCTACTCATCGACCTCCCTGGCCTTCATGGACCAGCTCAATTCGGGAAAGACCGACAGGAGGTTCCTTTACCTTCAGCATTCGGGGCTCCTTGCAAAGAACCTGAGTGTTTTCGGCTCGGTCGAGGCAGATCTCTACAAGCTGGTAAACAACCAGTCCCAGACGAGCTTCAGCCTTACATCCTTCTATTTCTATCTTAATTACAGGTTAAGCGACCGCGCATCGGTTGGCGTCTCGTATGATGCGCGGAAGAACCCAATCTATTACGAGACTGCCAGGACTCTTCTCGATACACTGAGGGAGAATGCGCTCCGGCAGAGTTACAGGGTAAATGCCAGTATAAGGCTTTCGTCCACTCTCAGGCTCGGTATTCAGTCATCATACCGTTATCTGAAGACAGACATTAAAAAATCAGGAAGTGCCGGAGGTTACCTGTCATACACCCCGAAGGTCAAAAATTACCTCGCGCTCACCCTTTCGGGAGATTATATCACCACCGGCTATATGAACGGGTATTCCGGCGATCTTTCCTTCCTCACCAGCCTGGCAAAGGGAAGAATGCAGGCAGGTGCAGGGTACAGGTACCAGCAGTACAGCCTTCCCGAAAGCCTCCAGAACCTCACCCAGCATATGGCAAATGTCAATGTTTACTGGCAGCTCTATAAGAAGTTGTCATTGTCTGTGGATTATGAGCTGACTTTCGAAGGGAAGGCCAGGTATAACAGGGTCTACCTGCAGCTTCTGAAGAGGTTCTGACCCTGAGATTTCGCCGGCACTGATCCTGTCCCCTTCCTGCGTGGGATGATTACGTTCCGGAATGCCGGAGCAGGGTAAACATTTTAGCTCTCATTCTAAATTTTCTGTTCTCCCTAAAAAATACTTGACTGGAATTCAAATGGTTCTTAACTTTAATGTTGAAATTTGTTAGAACCTTATCCCTGAATCGGCAGAATACCAAATAGAAAATGAAAAGGGACCTGATATCTTTCAGTCAGGTATTCGTAGTTTCAATGGTTCAGAAATTATCCTTCCGCCGGGATATCCAAAACGGAAAATATCCCTCTGTTTCAGCCGGCCGCACCCTCGAAAGCGGTAAAAACCCCTGTTAACCACTAATTAACGCCTCATTATGCTTAGATTCTTCCGTTCACCAAATGTTGAAGGACCGCTTTCGGTGATCCTGATCTTTTCATTTCTTACGATGATGTCAGGCTGCTCCTACTTCAGGGTTTCTAAATCCCAGGAGCCGCCGCATCAGGCTGTTGTGAAATTGCAGGGTATGGGTAAGCTCATGATCCTTCATTTCAACGACAAGATCTGGCAATTTGTCGATATAATTGCCACACCAGATACCATTTCAGGCAGCATCCTTCCGATTGTTGGCCATGAAAGATATAAAACAGCGCACACCGACAGGGTAAACAGGTACAAGGCCAGCGGGGCCGCCAATGAACAGTATATAACCAGTGAAGTTCACATTTATGCCACCGGCTTATCACAAACGTCCGGCAATAAGGTAGCGATCCCGACAGGGGAAATAGATAGAATTGAGGTATATGATCCTGCCACAGGGGCCAATATTGCGAGCTTCGTATTCGGTGCCTCAGCAGTGGCAATGGCGGCATTCGGTCTCATATTGATTATTGCGGCGTTGACAAAAAGCTCCTGCCCGTTTGTATATTCTGATAACGGAAGTGATTTCCTTTTTACGGGTGAAATTTTCAGCGGGGCCACCCAGCCGGGCCTTGAAAGGGATGATTACCTGCCATTGCCGAAGCTCAGGTCCGATGGCGGTTCCTATAAAATAAGGCTGACAAATGAAGTAAATGAAGTTCAGTCAGTCAATTCTGCCGGAATTATAGTGGCTGACCACCCGGAAAACACGTCTGTATTGATTGATAAGATCGGGGTGATCCATTCAGTCGGAAACATTTCCCGCCCGGTTAGAGCCACCAATAATTCAGGATCTGATGTTCTGCCTTTCATTGCGTCAAAAGACAGCCTCTCCTATTCAGGTGACATGAAAGATCAAAACAGCAGCGGGATCGAGGATATTTACCTGAAATTCAAAAGACCCGATAATAGCGGATCCTCAAAGCTGATCATAAGAGCTAAGAACACGTTCTGGCTGGATGTCCTGTTTTCAAAATTCCATGGGTTATTCGGTTCAAAGTATGATGAATTCGTTTCAAAGCAGGAATCGAGTCCGCCGGAAAAGCTGAAAAAATTCCTTCTCGACCAGAATATTCCGCTCTCTGTTTACTGTGAGAAAGACGGAAAGTGGGAGTTTGCAGACTATTTCAATATTGCAGGTCCAATGGCATTCAAGGATGATATTTTAACAATTGATCTGCCTGCACTGAAATCCGATACGGTTTCACTGAAGCTCGAAACAGGCTTTCTTTTCTGGGAGCTCGATTTTGCCGGAATGGATTTCAGTAAGGATGAAAAGATCATTACTTATTCACTAGCCCCTGATGAAGCCATTATGGGTAATGGTGATGACGTAAGCAGCCTGGTGTCATCCAGGGATAAAAGTTACCTTGTCCTGGATGATATCGGGGATAATGTATCCCTCACATTTGCAGAGCCTTTGCAGCAATCCTCAGACAGAAGCGTTTTCCTGCACACTTCCGGATTCTACAAGATAATAAGGGATCAGAGAGGACCTGCCAATGTAAAAGCTCTCAAAACATTCAAAAGACCCAACCGGTTCCCGCGCTTTTCAAGGGAGATGTACGAACAGGCGCTCGGAAATTAGCTTCTGACTGCCAATACTCAGTATCGAACCAGAACAAAAAATTAAAATGGTAGTATCAGGTATCCGTGCCAGAATTGTCAGGACCGGCATTTTACTGAATATCCTCCTCCTGGCACTTTTTTCTGCCAGGCCTGGCAGATGGACCAGCCTGTTGAAAGAGATCGGTAAGAAAAGAATGACCATCCAGGGTTTGCCGCCTGCCGGAAAATTCATTAAGGAGCAAGGTAGATTTTTCCTGACCGAAAACATCCCGGGATGGCCCTCACGGGCATTTAACGGTTTTTTCAGAAACGAAATCAACAGGATCCTGAAGCCGGATAGCAAAGGCCCCCTGTCGACGATCATAATGGCGATCACTTCGAAATGCACTCTTGCGTGCGGCCATTGCTATGAATGGAACAATATCTCCGCCTCCGAGGCCCTTGCCGTCGGGGATATTATGAGGATAGTCGACAAAGTAAAGGGTTCAGGAGTAAGGCATATCCAGCTGAGCGGAGGTGAGCCGCTCGAACGTTTTGAGGATTTGCTTAAAATAATAAAGTATGCCTCTAGGGGAGCCGACGTCTGGATTCTGACTTCCGGATACGGCCTCACCAGGGAAAAGGCTGCTCTTATGAGAAAGGCGGGCCTTACCGGGGCCGATATAAGCCTTGACCACTGGGACGCCCGGGAGCATAACAGGTCAAGGAACAATCCGAGGGCTTTCGCGTGGGTGAGAGAGGCCGTAAGGAACTGTAATGAAACGGGACTGGTCACTGCTCTGTCACTTTGCGCATTCAAAGAGTTCGTGTCGGCGGATAACCTGGCAAGGTATATCGACTGTGCCAGACGATGGAACTCAGGATTTATCAGGCTGCTCGAACCCCGCCGGGCAGGGAAGTTCCTTGACAGGAATGTCGAGCTGGAAGAGGATCAGTTTAAGCTGCTGGAGGCGTTCTTTCAGGAAACAAATATTTCACCTGAATATTCCGGGTTTCCTATAATCACCTTTCCTTCCTGGACCCAGCGCAGGACAGGCTGCCTGGGCGCAGGGAACCGGTATCTTTACATCGATTCAAAAGGAGAGTTTCATGCATGCCCCTTCTGCCAGCGCAGCGCCGGTAATGCCGTTTCATCCGGGATGGACGAAGCCATATCGCTTCTAAGGAAATATGGCTGTCAGAAATATGTCCTTAATCTTGCCGACTGATACCGGATCAGGCTTTACCCTCCCTGCTGAGGGGTTTGCGGGCTTGTCTTCTGCAGATCCTCCAGTTTTTCTTTACCATATGCCAGCCTGGTGATCACAATAAACAGTACCGGTACCACGAATATCCCGATAAAGGTTGCTGCAAGCATCCCCCCGAAAACCGTCCAGCCGATTGTCTGCCTTGCGACAGCTCCCGCCCCGTTGGCGAAAATTAGAGGTGAGATCCCGAAGATAAAGGCAAAGGAGGTCATTAGGATGGGTCTCAGTCTCAGCCTGATCGCTTCAATTGTCGCAGCAATAAGCTCTGTGCCGCTATCGACCCTTCGTTTCGCGAATTCGACGATCAGTATCGAGTTCTTTGCAGCAAGACCTATCAGGGTGACGAGGCCGATCTGGGCATAAACATTATCGTTAAGTTTCGGCACGAGGGTAAGTGTAAGGATTGCGCCGAATGCGCCCAGAGGGACTGCGAGAAGCACCGAGAACGGGACCGACCAGCTTTCGTAGAGCGCGGTAAGGAACAGGAATACGAACAGGAGCGAGATCGAAAAGATCAGGATCGACCGCGATCCGGCTTCGATCTCCTCACGGCTCAGCCCGCTGAACTCATATCCATAGCCGGCCGGCAGCACCGAAGCTGCCGTTTCCCTGAGCGCCTTGATCGCCTGCCCGCTGCTGTAGCCCTTCGCCGCTTCCCCATTGAACTCGGTTGACCGGTACAGGTTATAGTGCGAGACCAGGGGAGCGCTCTCAATGACCCTGTAGCTGACAAAATTGCTCAGGGGAAGCATTTCTCCCGAGCTGTTCCTCACATAGTACTTGTCGATGTCGCTTATCTTGTCCCTGAAGGTAGTATCTGCCTGGGCCACAACCCGGAAATCCCTTCCGTAAAGAGTAAAATCGTTTATATAGAAGCTCCCCATCAGGGTCTGGAGCGTAAGGAAGACATCCCCGATCCTGACCCCGAGCGTTTTGCATTTCTCCCTGTCGACGGTAATCCTGTATCCGGGAGTATTTGCTGTGAAGAAGGTAAATGCGCTGCCTATCTCGGGCCGCTTGTTGGCTGCCATCATGAATTTCATGACGACATTCTGGAAAGCTTTCAGGTCGTCGTTGCTTTCACGCTGCTGAAGCACAAAGCTGAACCCTCCGGTGCTTCCCAGGCCCGGTATTGCGGGCGGCGAGATCACAATCACCCTGGCCTCCTTTATCGAATAGAACAGCCGGTTGAGCTGTAAAAGAAGAGCTTCGAGGTGCTGCGATTTCTTCTTCCTGTCAGCCCAAGGCTTCAGCTGGCAGAAAATCGTACCGCTGTTTGACTTGAATGAGAAATTGATCACGTTAAGCCCCGACAACGCGGCATAATGCCCCACTTCCGGCACCTGGTCGAGCATTGCCATAATCTTGTTCAATACCTCGATGGTCCGCGTTGTGGAGGCTGCCTCGGGCAGCTCGAATGTAAGGTAGAACCGGCCCTCGTCTTCCAGAGGTATGAAGCCGGTAGGCTTGTTTTTAAACAGGAGAAGGGCGCCGGCAATGATCATTACAAGCAGGATTATGACATAGCGCGAATAGTTTATCACATGACTGACTGTCGATGAGTAAGTATTGAGGCTCTTGTCAAATGCCCTGTTGAAGTATCCGAAAAGCTTCCTGAGGCCGCCCTGCCTCGATTCGGTCCTGGGGACCAGCAGCAGTGATCCCAGTGCCGGGGTAAGGGTCAGGGCAATGAATGCGGAAAGAAGCACGGAGATTGCGATGGTGACTGCAAACTGCTGGTAGAGCTTCCCGACGATCCCGGGGATGAATCCGACCGGCAGAAATACCGCTGCCAGTATCAGGGCAATAGCAACCACCGGGCCGGAGATATCCTGCATCGCCCTGAAAGCCGCTTCCTTCGGGGTAAGGCCCTTTTCATCAATATACCTCTGGATTGCCTCGATGACAATAATCGCATCATCGACCACTATCCCGATTGCCATCACAAACCCGAACAGCGTCAGGGTATTAATGGTAAATCCCAGGGGCTTGAAGAATGCAAAAGTCCCGATGATGGAAACAGGTATTGCAAGAATGGGGATAATAGTTGCCCTCCAGGTCTGGAGGAAGATAAATACGACCATGACAACCAGAAGAAGGGCAATTGTTAATGTTTTAACAACCTCGTCAATCGACACCTTGACCACCGATACGGCTTCGAAGGGGATACCGTAGCTGAGGTCAGGGGGGAATGACTTTGATACCAGGTCCATCTGCTTATAGATCCCCTTAGCGGTTTCCATGGCATTGCTTCCCGGGAGCTGGAAAACGAGCAGGAAAGCCGCCCGCTTCCCATCAACATAGGAGTTGCCGGAGTAGTTGAATTTGCCGAGCTGGACCCTGGCCACATCCCTGAGGTAAACTATTGACTTGTCGACAGGATTTGTCTTTATAATGATATTCCCGAACTGTTCTTCCGTCACAAGACGCCCTTCCACGAATGCAGTATACTCGAAAGCCTGGTCGGCAGGCTGCGGATTGGATCCCACGATCCCTGCTGCAACCTGGATATTCTGTTCCTGGACTGCCTGGATTATGTCACCCGGTGTGAGGCTGAACTGTGCGAGCTTCTGGGGATTAAGCCAGATCCTCATGCCGAAATCATCGGCACGTGTGAAAACGTCACCCACACCCTTTACCCTGAGAACGGCATCCCTTACAAAGAAATTCGTATAGTTGTCCACGAATTTGATGTCATGGGTGCCTTTCGGGGAATAAATTGCCACGACCATCAGGATGCTCGGGGTCCTTTTCCTCACCTGTATCCCCAGGTTCTTGACCTCCTGGGGAAGTATCGGCTCGGCTGTATTGACGCGGTTTTCCACATCGAGGGCCGCAATGTCGATGTTGGTTCCCAGGTTGAATGTGACGCTCATCCCCATCGATCCTGTGTTGGTGCTGTTCGATTGAATGTATGCCATCCCGGGGACACCGTTCACCTGGGTTTCGATGGGAGTCGCCACCGTCTGCTCGACCGTCTGGGCATCGGCCCCGATATAGTTCGCCGACACCTGCACCACCGGAGGTGTAATGTCGGGATACTGGCTGATCGGGAGGCTGGTTATCGAGACGATTCCGATGATTACTATTATAAGCGAAATGACTATTGATGTATTCGGTCTGTTGATAAATATGTTCGATATCATGGCAAACGATTTATTTTGACTGCCCGGCAGGAGCCTGTCCCCCGGGATTATTGGCGGCTGTCAGCACCCTTGATCCGTTAAAAACCTTCTGTATCCCGTCCACAACTATATTGTCGCCGGGACTGAGCCCCTTCTTTACCTCGATGAATTGCCCCAGGACGAGTCCCGGTTCGATCTTTGCTATTTTTACTCTGCCGCTGTCGATCCTGTAGACGAAATACTCGCTCATCTGCTCAATGAGCGCCTTATAGGGTACCACCAGGTGCTCGCCGGATCCGCTGTTGAGGACCCTTACCCCGCAATTCATTCCCGGCTTGAGAATCTCATCCTTGTTTGGGAATACAAGGCGTATTTTTATTGTCCCCGACTGGTTATCCACTGCCCTGTCAATTACGCTTATCTTCCCGAAGTATCCATAATTGGTGTTGTCGGGCAGTACCAGCCCGAATGTTGAGTCCGGGTCTGATTTGCTCTCCTTCACCTCCTTCTCCCTGAGAGAGGCAAACTCCGGGATTGATTTTTCATCGACAATGAAATCGACACCGACCGGGTCGTTCGATGAGATTGTCGTGAGCAATGTTTGCCCGGGAACTATGTAGGCGCCTGTCTTTACGGATGAGAACCCTATGGTCCCCGAATACGGAGCTGTGATCTGTGAATAGTTGTAATCGGTTTGTGCGCTGATCACTGCGGCACTGGCAGCAATGACCTGCATTTTCGCATTCTCCAGGTTCGTGATCGCATCATCGTAGACCTGGCGGGCGACGGCATTCTGTTCATTGAGGGCCGTGTACCTGTCGGCATCCCTGCGGGCTTTGACCTGGTTAGCCTCCGCAATGCCCACGTTTGCCTTTGCCTGGTTGAAGGCAGCCAGGTACTTTGTCCTGTCAATCTCGTAGAGCTTCTGTCCTTTTGAGATATGTGATCCTTCCCTGAAAAAGATCCCGGTCACATACCCGCTCACCTGGCTGTGTATCTCGGTCTGGTTCAATGCCGCCACAGTCCCGGGATAAGAATCATAATATGACACTTTCCTGGCGCTTACCGTATATGCACCGACCTGCACTGCAGCCTGCTGCTGCATCGGAGCCTTGCTCCTGGTGCATGATCCTGATGCCAGGGCGAGTGCACCTGTCAGAAAAATTATGGTGATTTTCTTGTTCATTGGAAAACTGAATTAAATGATTAGTAATCGACTGAAATCCTTCCCAGGGCCCGCTCCACGTCAAGCTTGCTGAACATAAGGGTGTAAAGGGCATTCAGGTTATTGATCCTGGCCGACATAAGATCGGCTTCAGAAACAATAACCTCGATGTACGCCTTGATACCCTGGCTGTACTGAAGCCTGATCGTATTGTATACCTCCCTGGCGATATCCACGTTCTTTAGTGTTTCCCTGTACGCTGCAAGATAACTTTTGTATCCGGCCATTGCCTGGACATACTCCGAGCTGATCTGGTCCCTCAGCCTGAGTGTATCGAGGGAGAGCCGTTCATATCCCAGCCTTGCCTTCCTGATGTTCTGCATCCTTTTGGTTCCCTGGAAAATCGGCAGCCCGATGGTCAGCCCGATTGCCGAATTTGGGAAAGATTTATTGTAAAGGGTGCTGAACTGGTCATTCTGGTAATTGATATTGTAATCTGCAAATCCTGAAAGGTTTGGAAGGAAACTGAGCTTATTGTAAAGGATATTTGCACGCTGCAGGCTGATATTCGTTTTCAGCAGCTGATATTCGATCCGTCCATTGAAATCAGGAACCTGGAGTGTATCGAGCAATATCCCGCTTCTCATGGAAGCATGGTTGTTCTTCAAAGGCAGCTCCTTGTTGTCGGGATAGCCCATCAGCTGCTTTAGCACGCTTATCTTGCTTTTGATAGCCTCTTCTGCACCCCGTTTTTCCGCGATTGCGTTATTTAACGAGATCGTAGCCCGCTTGTAATCAATATTGTCAGTGATCCCGCTCTGGAAGCTCGCTAGCGCATCGTGCTGGCTTTTAGTCAGCCTGTCGATATCCTCCTGGATTATCCCCAGCTGTTCAACCGAAAGCAGGACGTCATAGTATGCCTTGCTGATCTGGACAACGAGGTCCGTAAGGGCGCTCTTTGTAGTCTGGGTTGCCTGCTTCCTTACGAGGGGGGCAGTCGAACCCGCAATATACACATCCCTGTTGAAGATTGCCTGGCTAAGGTTGAAGGATATGCCTGAGTTATAATTCACACCAGTGGTTACCGGCATTTTCGGCCCCGTCAGGTCTGAAAAATTGGGCAGGTAGATTACCGGGAGCTTCAGGTTCTTCTGCAGGCTTCCCGAAGCGTTAAGCTGAGGCAGCCAGTCTGAAAGAGCTATCCTTATGTCCTGCCTGGCCAGCTCCTCATCAAGCTTCAGCTGCCTGACCAGCGGTTGATTCTTAAATGCATACTTTATGCAATCCGTCACGGTTGCACTGTCAATAATGATTGCGCCGCTCTCCTGTGCATGTACCATATTCAGGACAGTGAGCTGGAATATGGCTGTAAAAAGTATGGCTCTACCAACCGGCAATCTCATTTTCATTAGGATACTGACTTATTATGTTTTCCGGAATAACTTTCACATCTCCGGCGAATCTTCTTAAATGCAAATGTCAATAACATTGCATCCGCCGGTTTTGTTTAACGGAGTCTGAAAATTTGAGATTTTTGTTTCATGGAGAGCACGGACCTGCCTGCCGGTAGGCAGGGAAGACACCGATGGAGAAGGCAAGGTTGAAACCGGAGAAGCTTTTAAGAACTTTCAAGGAGAGCGCGTAGAAGACACGGAGGACACTGAGGGGGCCTCTGGGTCCCGATAGCTATCGGGATCTGTGTAAGTTCTTAATCCGTAAGATCCTTTCGTATCGAGAACCAGAAAATTGATCCCTTTCCGGGCTGGGATTCCACCCAGATATGGCCGCCGTGGCGTTCCACAATCCGCCTGCAGATGGCGAGTCCTATACCTGTCCCCTCGTATTCTTCCCTTGGCAGGAGCCTTTGGAAGATCTGGAAGATCCTTTCAAAATATTGGGGATCAATGCCAATCCCTTCATCCCTTACTGAAAACACCCAGTGGTTTGTGTATTCCTTAGAACCTATGGTGATCCTGGGTGGTCCGCTGCTGAATTTGATGCCATTTGAAACAAGGTTCTGGAACAGCTGGAGCATCTGGTTCCCGTCAGCTTGAATGACCGGTAGGCCGGTCTTTTCAATTATGGCACCGGTGGTCTCGATCTTGATTCTGAGATTTCTCTTCACCTCATCAAGGACACTGTTTAGATCGGTGCTTTCAAATTCCTTACCCTTTGAATTGACTCTCGAGTATGCAAGCAGGCCGTTAATAAGGTCATACATCCGCTTTGAGCCGTCCACTGCAAAGCCTATGTATTCGTGGGCATCCTTGTCAAGCTTGTCATTGTACTTCTGGGCAAGCAGCTGGGTAAAGCTTGAGACCATCCGGAGGGGCTCCTGGAGGTCGTGTGATGCAACATACGCAAACTGTTCCAGCTCCTTGTTCGATCGTGCAAGTTCCGCATTGATCTTAAACATGGCTTTTTCAGCACCCCTCTGCATTTCGGTTATGTCAATTCCCACACCGATCAGCTTCAGGGATTCATTCTCCTCACGATACCGTTTACCCTTAAGCGTAAGGTATTTCTTCAGCCTTCGCCTCGAATTGATCCTGATAACCGTCTCAAATGATCTTCCTTTCTCAATGGTTCTGCGGAATGACTCCCTCAGTTGTGCAAGGTCCTCGTCCATTATGAATCTTTCAAACGATCTTAATGATCCGTCAAAATCCCCGTGGGGTATGCCCAGCATTTCCTTCATGCGGTTATCCAGACTGAGGTTATCGCGTTCAATATCATATTCCCAGATTCCGATATTCCCCTTTTCGAGGGCAAGCTCCAGCTTCCTCCTCGATTCTCTCAATTCCGTCTCAGCCTGCTTTCTCTGTGTAATGTCGTTCCCCTGGGCAATTGTCGAGATCAGGGTCCTGCCGCCGTTTTCATAAATATTGGCCGAATTCCAGAGGACTATTTTTATCTCACCGTTTTTGCACAGGATGGGGATCTCAATGCTCTCCCAGAAATCTCCTTCGAGGGTTTGCCTTATCTTATCCCTTGATTTCCCCAATGACTCGTTTGGTAAAAGCAGGTCAAGCCTTTCACCTGTGACCTCAGCTGCCTCATACCCGGTTAGCCTTTCAAATGCCTTGTTGAAGAGGACAATTTCAGATGCCGGATTCCAGACAATTATCGGGGCATTCGCAAAATTGATAAGCTGTTCCAGGTAGTTCTTGGTTTGCGAAAGTTCATTGGCAACACTGACCCTCTCGGTAACATTCCTTACATAACCGATCAGGCCTTCTATATTATCCTTCGAATCACGGAACGGGAGATAGGAGCCCTCAAAGTAATTTGTGACGCCATTCCTGTCAGTGATCGATGTACTGAAGTTCTCCCTTATACCTGTCTGGATAACTCTGCGCTTTAGAATTGAAAGTTTCTGAGCGTCTTCCCTTTCGATAATTTCAAAATCTGTTTTGCCGATCATTTCATCGGCAGAAAGTCCAAGCTGGGGATTCAGGACCCATAAATACCGGAGCTCCTTATCCTGCATGATAATATGATCGGGAGTACTGGTGCTGATGATCCTGAATTTTTCCTCGCTTAAATGTTTCTGTTCTTCCAGCCTGATTATTTCAGAGATGTCGGATATCACCGCAAGGCATTTGTTCGCGGTGACCGGTGCGCTGCACTGTACAAATGCGGACAGCCTGCTCTCATCCACCTTACGCAGCCTTAGCTGGCACGATGCCTTGGCATTATCAGAAAATACCTTCGCCAGCAGGGTTTTGAAACTATCTATTGAATCCCTGGTAAGGTATTCACTGAAGTACCTGCCCACCAGCAATGAGCGCGGTACATTAAGGATAGTGGTAGTGGTCAGGCTTGCTTCCAGTATCATTCCCTTGCGATCGAATGCACAATATGCAATCGGTGCAAACTCATAGAAATCATCATACTTTTTTATAGAAGACTCCAGCTCATCCTTTACGCCCAGGAGTTCTTCATTTTGAAGCTCAAGCTCGATCTTGTGAACCCGTAGCTCCTGCAGGAGATTCTCAGGGCTCTCCCCGGCCTCCTTTTCCTGGGCTGAATTCCTCGCTGCACCATCCAACCGTCCTTCGTCCTTTGTGGTTAAATCCTCCTTTTTCTTCCCCAAGCTCCGATTTTTCTTCATAATGCATTTAAACTGAGTTAGTGCCAAGAACTATTACACCTGCAATTCTCCCCGAATTATCAAGAAAGCTATTAATGGTCAGGGATATTGTCCTCGTCTTGTCCCCCGCACTTTTGACCTTTATTTTGATCTTCCCGGTGTCATTTTTGGCAATTATCCCCTTGAAGGCCTGTTCGGCTTCCTTTTGTAAAGGAGCCGGTACAAACGTCTTTATAAAGTGCTGATTCAGTACTTCTTCCCTGGTTTTTCCAAAGTATGTTCCGGCGGCGTTGTTAAACTCTGTAATTTTCCCGTCCGTTGATAAGCCAATAACAATTTCTGCATTTGATATTATCATCGTATCAAGAATTGACATGACCCTATTATAGCACAACTCCAGCTTTTTTGCCTTTGTAATGTCAGTGAAGGTTATGACCACCCCGTCGATCTTCGATTCAATAGTCCTGTATGGCATGATCCGGACATTATACCAAATGCCTTTGGATGTCGAAACGGCTTTTTCTGAGGTAATGAGCGTAAGCAGGACCTGGTTTGCATCCCCTGTCAGTTCTGGGTACTCGAGGTCAGTAGTGAGATCTGTGACCGGCCGGCCAATATCACCCGGAATAACCTTGATGATCTTCGATACCTGTGTAGTATATCTTCTGATATTAAGCCAATTATCAAGGAATAACGTTGCAATGTCGGTGCTGTTGAGAAGGTTTTTCATATCATTGTTGGCCCGCGACAATTCATCCAGCTTTGATTGCAGCTCGACGTTTACCGTCTGAAGCTCCTCATTGAGGCTCTGCATCTCTTCCTTAGATGTTGTGAGTTCCTCATTGGCCGACTGGAGCTCCTCATTGGTTGACTGCAATTCTTCATTTGAAGAAGTCAGCTCCTCCTGCGAGGTCTGCATCTCTTCCAATGCTGCCTGCTGCTCTTCCCTGGCACGCTGGAGTTCCATCTCCAGCTCCGATAAACGTAAACTGCCTTCCGGATTCTTCCCTTTCAGTCGTATTTTTTTTAACTCTGCGGGTGAATCGATCTCGGTAAAGATCAAAAGGATCGTGCCGCTGAGGCTTTCCGGCTTCTCAATCCATTGTAGGGTCAGGTCAATTGCCTGCATGTCCCCGTTGCTGCCTACCCTGATGTTATGAGCTGTGATCCTGTTCTTTTGCCTAACCACCTTTTGAAGCAACCTGGTGAGCTCGCTTCTGAGCCCTTCCCTTGCCATGGCATAAATATTCCAGTTGGCCTTTCCGGCTGCAGGTTCGAGGTACTTGCCGGTCCTGCCGTTTATATAGAGAATATCCCCCCTGGCATTCAGCAGGACTGCCGCAGGGACATACTGCTGAAGAAGCAGCTGGTCGGCTGAGGTCTGAAGGTTTTCCACCGGGGACTTTAGCCTGGCAAAAGGCTGGCCTGCCGCTCCGGTCTGGGCAAACGACGACGGGAAATCGACAGGTTCAGTATAAACTACGACTTCATTCCTCCTGAAGATCCTGACCTTGGCCTGGATGGGTGTGAAAAGATTGGTGAAACCGCTTATTGTTTCGGAATTGCCAAGCATCAAATGCCCCCCAGGAAGAAGGCTGTAGTGGAAAAGAACTATGAGCTTCTTCTGAACTTCGGAATCCAGGTAGATGAGAAGGTTCCTGCAGGTAAGGATGTCGAGCTTGGTGAACGGCGGGTGCATAATTATATTCTGAGGCGCAAATACGACCATCTCTCTTATCTCGGCATTTATCCTGTAAGTGTTCTCCGATCGTACAAAGAAGCGGTTTAGCCTGTCTTGCGACACATCATTTGTAATATTGGCAGGGTATGTCCCCTTTCTTGCCTTATTGATGGCTTCCGGGTCAATGTCGGTCGCAAAGATCTGCATTGAATAATTGCCATTCGGCTTAATCGATTCAATGTACTCCTTGAAAAGGATGGCAAGGGAGAAAGCCTCCTCTCCTGTCGAACACCCGGCAACCCAGGCACGGATAATATAGCCTGATGGCCTCTCAGCAAAAATTGAGGGCAGAACTTTCTTCCTTATTATATCCCATTGGCCCGGATCGCGGAAGAAGGAGGTGACCCCGATAAAGAGCTCCTTGTAGAGTATGTCCATCTCCCTGGAGTTCTCCTGCAGGAACCTCACATATGATGAGATCTTGTCGATCTTGTGGATGCTCATCCTGCGCTCTATCCTCCTGTAGATCGTGCTCTTTTTGTACATTGATAAATCGTTGCCGGTCCTTGCCCGGAGCAGGATTATGATCTTTTCAATTGCACTTTTATCCTTTTTATCCGCTTCAGCCTTTATTTCATTTTCCTGGTAGTGCCTTACATGCGACAGGATTATCCCCGGAAGCTCGCCGGCGGGCGCAACTACATCGGCGAGTCCCGCGTCGATAACGCTCCTCGGCATGCTGTTGAATTTTGCTGTTTCGGGACTCTGCACCAGGACAAGTCCTGATTTTTCCCGTATTGCCCGCACTCCAAGGGTTCCGTCGGTTCCCATTCCCGAAAGGATGACCCCAATCCCCGCTTCCTGCTGGTCGTCGGCCAGCGAGCGGAGGAAGAAGTCGATCGGGAACCTCAACCCTCTTGGTTCAGTCGGTTCAAACAGGTACAAATTCCTTTTGTGGACCGACATTGTCTTATTCGGGGGAATAATATATGCGGTATTGGGCCTGATCGTCTGCCTGTCCTTTGCCTGGACAACCTCAAGAGTCGTGATGCGGCCAAGCAATTCCGCCATTGCATCCTCGCGTGTGGGATCGAGATGCTGCACCACCACGAATGCCAGGTTGCTGTGCTCGGGTACATTGCTCAGAAATTGTTCGAGTGCTTCAAGCCCTCCGGCTGATGCCCCGATCCCCACTATCGGCAGCTGCCCTGATAATGAATCTTTTTCTTCCCTGCTGCCGGACCCCTTTTCCTGCCTGGTATTTATCCCCGGGACCGCCTGTTTTTTAATGATTTTAGCCATGATTACGTTACTTTCTTCAAAGCTACAATTTCTTTAGGTCATGGACTTTAAACTATATCTGTAATTATCCGGAAAAGGGAGGGTTTATTTGAACTCTCACCTCTGAACTCATTATTCATGCGACCAGTGAACTACTCTTAACTTAATACATACACTCGCTGATATTGTTCACGGACTAAATCTTAAATAAAACCCTGATACGGTATTTCAAAGTTTTGTAAATTGGTAATGAGTTTTCTGACAAGCAACGTTACAAAGCAATTTATGCCTGACCTGATTAAATCTTCCGGAAAAATGAAAAACGACACCACCCTTAAACCCGTGAATTCATCAAAACCGCAGGCTGGAAACCTGTCGCGCCGTAGTTTCCTGTCGTCATGCGGCTTCTGTGCAGCCTGCGCCGCTCTCGCCCCTCTCTCTTTCCTTCCCGGTGCGGCACCGGTCCCGGTTGTCGGCAAGAAGCTGAAAATCAAAATTATCTATTCTTTGCATGCTCCTGTCCAAAACCAGCCCGACTGGCCGAACACCGGGTTCGACTTCAGGCCCCACATGGAAAGGTTCACCGGTTTGCTGCAGAAACAATTCCCCGGTTATCAGTTCATTGCCATGATGGCTTCAGGTCCTGAGGAAGCCGGAAAGATTGCCAGGGAGGACCTGAAGGATCCGGCCGACGGTTTTATCGTTTTCCAGATGAACTGCTGGAACCAGGTGGTAAACCGGATCTCCGAAACCGGAAAGCCGGTCCTCTATGTGGATTTCCAGTTCGGGGGAAGCGGTGGGTTCCTTGTCTATAACGCCGCATTCCTCAGGCAGAACAAGCCAAATGTCGGGTTTGTGGCCTCGTCAGATATTAATGATCTTCTGGCTTCAGTCGGATACTTCAGCATGAGCGCAGGTGGAGCCGGATTCGGCAAGGCAGTCGCGGAGGTTCGCAGGAAACGTACGCCCGTTCCCGGGAAGCCGGCAACAGCGGGCGATAAGCCGGATCTTCTTTCCGCGGATGATTGCATTGCCAGGATGAAGCAATCGAAGATCCTCGCGGTCCAGGATCAGAATGCGAAGATCGCCTCTCCGCTCATGATGATGCCGGTTGAATTCATTCCGTTTTCGGAAGTCAGTGATGCCTGGAGCAGCGCCGGCAAGGATGAGGCAAGGAGTATCGCCGAAAAATGGCAGAAAGAGGCCAGGCAGGTGACCGGGGTCCCGTTTGCAACGCTCGAAACATCCGCAGCAATGTACCTCGGGATGAAGAGCGTCCTCAGGAAACACGGGGCAAGCGCGATTACCATAAACTGCCTCGGGGGGTTTTATGGAGGACATATCCATGCCTATCCGTGCCTCGGCTTTCATGAACTCAACAATGAGGGCCTTGTGGGTGGATGCGAGTGTGACGTAAACTCGGCTGCAACGATGCTTGCATTTTCGATACTCACCAACGGCAGGCCGGGGTATATATCCGATCCAGTGATCGACACTTCAAAACGGCAGATCATCTATGCGCACTGTGTGGCCTCCAACAAGTCATTCGGCCCCAAAGGGCCTTCGGGCGCATTCGACATAATGACACATTCCGAGGACCGGCAGGGAGCTTCGGTGCGCTCTATCCTTCCGGAGGGGTATATGACGACCTCACTGCAGCTTAACGAGGAAAGGAAAGAGATCCTTTTCCACCAGGCAGTTACAGTGGGCAACGATCCCGATGACCGTGCCTGCCGGACAAAGCTCTGTGCTGAACCTGTTGGTGACATTGAAAAGCTTTTCACGATGTGGGACCGGTGGGGATGGCACAGGGTGACTTTCTACGGGGATCTCAAAGGACCGGTATATGAGCTTGCAGGTAAAGCCGGCTGGAAGGTGGTCGAGGAAGCCTGAAAATCAGCCCACCGGATCCGGTATCTGAAATAAAACCATTCCCCTGCTGATTTGTTATCAAAGATCGGCAAAGGAATTAAATGGTATGAAAGCATATTATTCAACAGATTACGGCGGACCGGAAAAATCAAAATATGGGAATTTCCCCGATCCCAGGCCGGGGCCTGACCAGTTGTTGATCGAAATAAAGGCGGTTTCGCTGAACCCGGTCGACTACAAAAAAATGAGGGGTGCTAACAGGCCATATGAGATCTCAGATTTCCCCAGGATCTTTGGCACAGATTATTCAGGCATTGTAAGTGAAACCGGTAACAATGTGAAAGGATTCATCCCGGGTGACTGGGTTTACGGCATGGTCAGGGGTATGACCAGATTGCAGGGAACCCTGGCCGAACTAGCTGTAGCCGATGAATCGATGGCGAGAAAGATCCCGGAGGGCATCTCATTTGAGGATGCGGCCTCACTTCCGGTAGCAGCGCTCACGGCCCTTGCGGGAGCCAGGAACTGCATGGTCACTCCAGGCAAAGAGGTGCTTGTCAACGGTGCCACAGGCGGGGTGGGGCATTTTGCCATCCAGGTCGCAAAGTCCCGGGGAGGCATTGTCACTGCCATCTGCTCTCCCGAAAATTCGGGCCTCGCACGCCTTCTTGGTGCGGTTGCTGCATTCGGATACCGGCCTGAAGAGCTTTCAAGGCTCAATTCCATGTTCGATGCGATCATCGATGCCTACGGCATAATGGATAGTGAGTCTGTCCTCAGGCTGATCAGGCCCGACGGTACATATGCTACCACCTTGCCCGGTCGCTCAGGTATCCTGGGCAAATACCCTTCACACAGGATAAACGGGATAACACTCACAGACTCTAACCTCAGGAACCTTCCGGAAGATTATTCCGAGATTGAAAACCTTGTGCTCGGGAAAAAGATCCACCCGGTCATCGAGAATATCTTCCCTCTCGAAAAATCATCCGAAGCTTTCAGGGTCGCAGAGTTCGGGAAGCCAAGGGGTAAGGTCATCGTAAGAGTACCTGACTAGCAGCTTCAGCGTCAATATTAAGGGAAACATTATCACCTGAATTTTGTTAGCGTTAGATGTCTAACCTTAATATTTACTGATATGCAAACTATATTGGGATCGACTGGAACGATCGGGACATTACTTGCGGGTGAACTCAGGAAATACACCGACAAGATCAGGCTTGTCAGCCGTAGTCCCCGGAGGGTGAACAACACCGATGAGCTTATGTCGCTTGACCTTACCCTGCCGGCAGCCATTGACCGGGCGGTAAAGGGTTCGGATGTCGTTTACCTGGTAGTTGGTTTTGACTATAACATAAAAGTATGGGAAAGCCAATGGCCCACCCTGATGAAGAATACTATTGATGCCTGTATCAAGTACAATGCCAGGCTGGTTTTCTTCGACAATGTTTATTCCTATGATGAAAGTGAGATCCCCCATATGACCGAGGAATCGAGGATCAATCCGCCGAGCAGGAAGGGGGAGATCCGGAGGGATATCAACGAAATGCTTCTTTCCTCAGTAAGGGAGGGTAAACTGAACGCCCTGATAGCCCGGTGCGCTGATTTCTATGGGGCCGACAGCAACACAAGCATCCCCTACCAGGTGATTGTCAGGAACCTGGTCGCCGGGAAGAGCGCCTCTTGGTTCATCAGGTCCGACGTTTGCCACTCGTTCACCTATGCTCCTGATGCGGCAAGGGCAACTGCGCTTCTCGGCAATACACCTGATGCTTTCGGCCATGTCTGGCATCTGCCCACCGACAGCTCAAGAATTACCGTCGCTGAATTCACAGACCTTGTGGCTGCAGAGCTTAAAGAAAAGGCCCATATCAGGATCATACCGATGTTCATTGTCAGGATGATGGGAATATTTAACCCGCTGATGAAGGAGATGTCGGAAATGATGTACCAGTATGATCGGGACTATTTCTTTGATTCATCGAAGTTTGTGAAAAGATTCGGGATCAAGCCGACTCCGTATAAGGATGGGATCAGGGAAATGTGCAGGACTCTCAGCAACATCGAAAAGAGGCCGGCTGCCTGATTTATCTGGCAAATCTCGGGAAATTGAATTATTTTAGAGGCTGTTGAAAAAGCCGGGGTCCATGGCTGTACCGTGAGGACAGAACCTGAATCCATAACGGCCTTTCCAGCGGCCTCAATATTTTTCCGGAATACCGGGTTAAACACAATTAGGAATGTATTCTCTTCAATCTCATTACCAGGAAGCCATCAGGTTCGCGACTTACAAGCATCTTGAGAAAAATCAGAAGGTAAAGGGGACCGAATTGCCATATGTTGTTCATCTCAGCAATGTAGCCATGGAGGTTTTCGCAGCATCTGCTGCAACCCCCGGCTTCGGCCTCGATTATGCCCTCCAGGTAGCCCTGCTCCATGATACGATTGAAGATACTGATACTACGCCGGATGAAATAAAGGAGCAGTTCGGAGCTGAGATCCTTGAAGGAGTCATTGCAATGTCCAAGAACGAGAGTCTCCCGAAGGAGAGGCAAATCCCTGACAGCCTGGCGAGGATCAAGGTGCTGAGGAAGGAGCTGTGGGCGGTGAAGCTGGCCGACAGGATCGCGAATCTCCAGGCTCCGCCGTCATACTGGTCAAAAGAAAAGATCAGGAAGTACCAGGATGAATCGAGGCTTATTCTCGATGCCCTGGCTGACGGGAACCAGTACCTGGCAAAACGCCTTGAGGATGTTATAGACGATTACAATAAATATCTGGTTTAAAGGGCTGGCAGCCTTGCATGTAGTTAGTAGGGGTTTGCGTGAATTTGTGTAGAATAGAAGTAAGATTTAACCGGGCCGAGCGTTAAGAAATTACCCTGTGGGTAATTTCAGCGAAGGAGCCAGGTTGCGGGGAGGTCAACCAGCTGCCAGTATCCAGTAACCAGCAACCAGCAATCCTATGGAAAAACTACTTGGAATCCTCGCCCCCATCCTGATCTCCGGACTCATATTCCTTCTAAACCTGCTGTTGCCCGGGAGGTGGGTCACAGGGTACATCACAAAGCCGGGAACCAATGAGAAGATGAGATACCGGCTCAACGGCCTGAGCGTATTCATAGTGATGGTGGCGGCCTGGTACCTGCTGGGTTACTTCGGCCTGGTCCCGTTTGACTGGCTCTACCGGTTCCGGTGGTTCGGGCTGGCGGGAGCATGCTTCTCAGGGCTCATTTTCAGCCTGGCAATCGTCCTTCCTTTCGGCAGGGTGAGAAGATCATTCGCTGCGGATCTCTGGTTCGGACGGGCAGCTAACCTGCAGGCGGCGAAGGGAAAGATCGATATTAAGATGTGGCTCTATCTTACGGGCGCTGTCATGCTCGAGCTCAATGTCCTGAGCTTTCTATCCTTCCATCTCAACAGCTTCAGCCCTGATTCCTCACCGGGGATATTCATTTCCGCCGGAATGTTGTCGTTCTTTGTAATTGATTATCTGACATTTGAGGAAGTCCACCTATATACATACGACCTTTTTGCGGAGAGGGTCGGCTTCAAGCTGGGGTGGGGATGCCTGGTCTTCTATCCCTATTTTTATGCTATTCCCCTTTGGGCCACAGTATCGATGCCCGATCCCGGCACTCCCGGCTGGCTCATTACAACGAGCGTCCTCATATTCATTTGCGGATGGATACTCTCCCGCGGTGCAAACCTCCAGAAATTTTTCTTCAAGAAATCCCCCGAAAGGAGCTTCCTGAGGATCAGGCCGCAGACGATCGGTAATGACAGCTATTCATTGCTGGTAAGCGGGTTCTGGGGACTGAGCCGCCATATAAACTATCTTGGAGAGATCCTTATGGCTGCAGGGATCGTCCTGGCTGCAGGTTACCCTTCAATGCTTCTTCCCTGGCTCTACCCGGTTTATTACATCCTGCTCCTCTTCACAAGGCAGGCGGATGACAACAGGCGGTGCACACTGAAGTACGGGGAGCTATGGAACGACTATGAAAAGAGGGTGCGCTGGAAGATCATTCCGTTTATCTATTGACGCTGCCGGGTCAGCGCTCTCCGGGGGATTGCCGGTAGAGTTTACCCGTCGTATCACCCATGATTGTCACCGCCATCTTGCGGGGAAGCACCTTCTGCATAAAGAATGATGCCATCCGGTTTGCCCTTCCGGTAATAAATGAAGGCTTTTTCCCGAGATGTTTAAGGCATTCAGCAGCCACCTCCTCCGGGGCAAGGACCCTCGGCGCGAATATTCCTGCTTTTCCGGGCTTGCTTGAGATATAGCCGGGGGTTGAAGTGGCCCCGGCACAGCAGGCAATCACATCCACATTGCTGCCCTTCCATTCGTACCAGAGGCTTTCGGCGAGGATCCTGACGAAGGCTTTTGTAGCCGCATATACCGACAGGTACCCGCTTCCCTGGAAGCCGGCTAGCGATGTCATCAGAATAACGGCCCCCCTCCTTCTCTGCACCATCCTCCCGCCGAAATGGTGGACCATACCGAGCATGGTGGTCATGTTCACCCTCGCCATTTTAAGGTGTTCTGCCGGATCATTTGCCAGGAACGGGCCTATCTTCGAGAGGGCGGCATTGTAGACCAGGATGTCAGGCTCTTTCCCGGCAAGCCCTTCAATGATTCTGTCCAGCGCCCCTTCTTCAGAAAGATCGCACGCGATATAATCTGCATTCACTCCGAACCGGTCCTTAAGGTTGCCTGCGAACTTTTGGAGCGGTTCCCTGCGCCTTGCAACGAGTACAAGACCGATACCCTGGCTTGCAAGAAGCTCTGCAAAGGAAGCCCCGATCCCTTCGGAAGCTCCTGCGATCAGTGCGGTTGTTCCGTATTTTTCCTTCAGATTCATAGCCGTGGTCTTTAAATCTTCCCCGGAAGCTCCTCCTGTTTCCCATGCGTTCTGAAAACAGATGTGAGGATCTCCCCCCAGTTCAGAGACCGGTCCAGGGAAGGGGCCTGATCCGGAGAGGGTAAAGGAGTGCTGTCGAAAGCCTCTTGCATATATACATCCTCCTCGAAGCGCGGCTTTGGGCTGACGTTGGAATGTCTGGCAAAATACCCGGCTTTAGGCCCGGCTTTCTTTTTCCCCGGCAGCAGAGAAAACCGGGGCATCTCCCTAACCGTAGTAACCGTGTCTCCCTGCAGGCCTGCAAGCTTATCAAGTATCATTTCTATTTCGGGGTGGTTCAGCTCTTTCCTGACCTGAAGGAGAAGCCTGATGATCCTTTCAACAAGGCCGGAATCGGTCAGGCTGATTGTCATAATGGAATAAGAGGGATCCGAATAATAATAGAGACCCTTCTGCTGCCTGATCGGGGCATTATATCCAAGGATATCGCTTCGCATCACCCGGATATCATCCCTTATCGTCCTCTCAGAAACAAGGTCATAGCGGCCCCTGTACTCGGCCAGTGCTTCGGAGCATCTTTCGATCAGCTCCCCGATCGACCATTTCCGCCTTCCCCCGTAAAGGCACGAGTTAATGGTCTTATACCTGATCAGTGCATTGAGATTCGACGGCATTTTAATTTTTTTCAAATGCAGAATGACTGCAATCCCGGATAGTTGATTTGTTCCGGTTTTAAAGATAAGGAATTTTTACTTTTAAAGTCTGGCAAGTCGCGCAGGTCTTGCAGGTCCTGCAGGTTTTGCAAGTCTTGCAAGTTTGGATTGTCTGTTATTAACTCAAGACATACCAAACCGGCATAACATACCAAACCGGTAAAACATTCCAAACTTGCATGACGATCAAAATCCCCTTCGTAAAAAATACGCCTTTCAACATAATAGGGGGAGTTATTTTTGAGTTAGGAAATTATAGTTAGATTCGAGGGTCAATACCCGATACTTCTGATGCCTTCAAAACTCGCCTGCCTCTTCTCTGTAATCCTGGCAATTATACCGGGGAAAGCCGGAAATTCGCCTGCCGTGACCGCCGCTAACGATCATGCTGTCGTTATGAATGCAGGCCTGGACGGGTTCTGTTCCGACGTATACAACCTCCTCAGGGGCGATGNGGTAAAGCCTGATTTTGAGGTGTTCAGAAAGGCCATGACAGGGTTCCTGAACCTTAAGTCGCGGGAAGGCATAGCCAAGAACATTCTTACCATAATCGACTTTTCAATCTCCTCCAGGCTCGAGCGCATGTGGATAATTGACCTGAACACGCTCCAAATTATTCATCACTGCCTGGTTGCGCACGGTCATAACAGCGGGGAGGAGTTTGCCAGCCGTTTTTCGAACTCACTTGCATCACATGAGAGCAGCCTGGGATTCTATGTTACCGGCGGAGTCTATACAGGAGCCAACGGCCTCTCCATGATCCTCGAAGGGATGGAAAAAGGGATTAACGATAATGCCCGGGCAAGGGAAATAGTCATGCATGGCGCTGATTATGTAAGCACGGAATTCATCCGGCAGGCTGGGCGGCTCGGAAGGAGCTTCGGCTGCCCGTCGATACCGCTTGAGGATCATGAAAAGATCATCAGGACACTTGCCGGGGGCTCATGCCTCTTCATCTATTACCCCGATGAACGGTACATAAGCTCCTCACCCCTGCTGATAAACGGCTCTGCTTCAGGTGCGATGTTCAGGCTTGTCAGCGAGTCGTGCCTGATCACTCGGCTGACTGGCCCCTGCTCAGTGCAGCAGGCTGTGGCTGATCCTTCTGCCGGGGGAGATTTTCAAGGGCGCTGATCAGCGTCCGGTCCCTTTCATAAATATCAGCCGGGAAATACACCTGGCCGGCTTTGTCGGCCCAGGCGGTAAAATATAGGATATAGACCGGTACCGGGTCTCTGAGCACGATAGTCTTCTCCTTTCCGTCGTCAATTGCCTTCTGAAGATTGCCGCTATTCCACTCTGGATCATTCCTCAGGAGATAAGCCGCAAGTTCGTGAGCCATGTTTATCCGGATGCATCCGTGGCTGAATGCCCTCCTGCTTTTTGAAAAGAGGCTGCGCGAAGGCGTGTCGTGGATATAAACATTGAAGCTGTTGGGGAATATGAATTTGATCTGCCCCAGCGGATTTTTCGGGCCGGGCTCCTGTTTCACCTTGTACGGGAACCCGCCGGGAGAAATGTTTTTCCAGTCTATCGAAGAGGGTGCGATCTCTGTTCCATCATCCCGCACAACTACCATATCGTTCTTTTCGAGATATGAACTGTCCTTTATTATTTCGGGCAGGATCTCGTCCTCAAGTATAGGATCCGGGATCGACCACGAGGGATTAATGACAATATATTTCAGCACCGAGCTGAAAACGGGTGTCTGTTTTACAGAACGGCCGACAATGGCAAGCGATTGAAGCACTGCGCTGTCACTGTCGATGAGGGTCAGCCTGTAACTGGCGATATTGACCATTATGCAGCGTCCGGGCAGGCTGTTGTTCAGCCACCTCCACCGCTCGAGATTGGCTTCGATGGTCCTGATCCTGGCTTCCACCGGGATATTCAGGGCAGCTATCGTGGCCTTTCCGGCAACGCCGTCCGGTTCGAGCCCGTTCATTTCCTGGAAATGCATCAGATGTTTTTCGAGGTTTTCGTCATAAAGCTCTTCGTCCCCGGGGTCGAAGCTTATCGGCCCTTCGGTGACCGCAAGCCTCTTTCTCAGGATGGCGACATCTGGATGGNGCAGCCCGCGCGCAAGCTTGGGGAGGGTAGTCGTGAATTCTTCCCATCCGCCTGCCGTGTCAATTTTGCGGTATTCTGCAAGAGCGGCTTTGAGGTCGAGGTATTCAGGGTTTTTTGGGGCAAGATTCTGAAGGACAGAATTGATGTTGCCCTTGAGCAGGATGCTGTCGGTAATTCCGACCAGGTCACGTTTGTCGGTCTTCCAGGAGACCGACCATTCCGGATAGACCGAAACCGGATCAGTGCGCCCGCCTGAAAGGTCGGATGCCAGTGCTGAAAATGCTCCGGAAAGCAGCGACTCAAGCCTGTGTACATCCCCGGGATCCGCTTCCGGTGAGGAAATTATCCTTCCCTCAAGCCCCTTTATCTCGCCAAGGTGATAATCTTCGGGATTTAAGCCGTCGTAAGTTGTATTCTCAATTGCCGTGATCATCTGCGATATCTTTCCCGCACTGTTCCATTCAGGGGAAAGAATGCTCCTGCATTTTTCATAAAGAGCTTCACTAGTGGTTGAGGAGCTCTTTTCCCTGACAGTTGGAATTTCTCCAAGTCCCGGAGCTTCCTTCATCTCCATGGCACCCGGTGGCACATGGCTGGTCAGCTTTGACGATGAACAGCCGTCCATGGTCAGAAGGCAGGCAAAAACCACCAAACCGGAAAGAATAATCGATCTTATCTTCGCATCCATTGAACTCGTTCACCAGTTTCATTCCGGAAACAAAAAACCTGGAAAATAGTTTGGTGTTCTATCCCAGACTTCCTGATTTTTGTTACGCCGTCCAAACGCCCTTGTTCGCCCCCAACCCCCCTGAAGGGGGGCTTAAAATCCGTGTAAAGATTCACCCCCTTTAGGGGGCCAGGGGGTATTCATTCGGGCCTAATTCCGTGTAAGAATTCACCCCCTACANGGAGCCAGGGGGCAATCTTGCCGGGGGGCAATCTGGGGTCGGGGGACAGGCCAGGGGGCAGTCAGGGGCGAACAACTGAATCCTGCAGTTGTTTAATTGTGTGATTGTTTTACGGAACAATTGGAAAATCGTTAGCTTTAAGGCTATGAGACAATTACTAATTCTAAGAACAATTTTATTCATCAATCGTCATGTATTTAAAAAATTCAATCCTCACAATGTTGATATTATCAGCTTTGACCGCCTGCAACGTTAAGGAAAAGGATATTTCAGCAGGGCTCAAAAGCATCTCTGCCGACGATCTGAAGCAGAACATCTCTGTCCTGGCCTCGGATGATTTCAAGGGAAGGTTCCCCGGGACCGATGGAGAAAAAAAGACCATTGACTACATCGCCGCCCAGTTCGCCAAAGTGGGCCTGAAGCCCGCAAACAACGGAAGCTGGTTCCAGGAGGTCCCCCTTGTAAGAATAACACCGTCATCACCAATTAAATTTTCAGTCACTGGTGCGAAAGGCAGGGCCGAATTGAAAGAATATGATGATTTCGTGGGGAGCACGCCGCTGCTCACCGGGAAGATCAATTTCGACAATTCGGATATCGTTTTTGTAGGATATGGGATAAATGCCCCGGAATACCGCTGGAACGATTATTCAGGCCTGGATGTCAGGGGAAAGACGGTCGTAATGCTGGTAAATGACCCGGGATATGCAACCGGCGATACTACACTGTTCAACGGAAAGGCCATGACCTACTATGGCAGATGGACTTACAAGTATGAGGAGGCTGCCCGCCAGGGAGCAAGGGCTGCCGTAATAATCCATGAGACTGGAGCAGCAGGCTATCCCTGGGAAGTTGTCAGGAACAGCTTTACCGGCCCACAGCTCGATCTCGAACAGAATGAACTGTCGAATTCGAGCCTTGAGTTCAAGGCCTGGATCACTACTGACGAAGCAAGAAAGCTCTTCGAGGCTGCCGGGCTGAATTATGACAATACGGTCAGGATTGCATCTCATCGGGGATTTATACCGGTTGACATGCACCTTAAGGCGTCAGTTGAGTTCAGCAACTCAGTGGCACGCCTGACATCAAATAATGTTGCCGGAGTCCTGCCGGGAAAGACGCGCCCTGACGAGTACATTATTTATACTGCGCACTGGGACCACCTGGGAGTCAATGATGCCCTAAAGGGTGATTCGATCTTCAATGGTGCCGTGGACAATGCAACCGGGGTGGCCGCCCTTATCAGCATTGCAAAAGCATTTAAAAGCCTGCCATTTACGCAGGAGCGCTCAATTCTTTTCCTTTCGGTCACGGGTGAGGAGCAGGGGTTGCTGGGCAGTGAGTATTATGTCAGCCATCCACTGTACCCGCTCAATAAGACAGTAGCGGACATCAATATGGACGCGCTTGATATTTTCGGGCCAACAAGGGATATGACGATAATCGGATACGGATACTCCAGTCTTGATAATTTCGTTGTTCCTGTCCTCAATGGGTATGGCCGTTACCTTATCCCCGATCCGGAGCCGGAAAAGGGAGGCTATTTCAGATCCGATCATTTCAGCTTTGCAAAAGCCGGGGTCCCGTCCCTCGACCTCTCCGGCGGGATTGACGATTACGAGGTAGGCAAGGAGCTTGGCAGGCAGGAGCGCGACCAGTGGACAATGCAGCATTACCATAAACCGTCTGATGAGTATGATCCTGCAAAGTGGGATTTCGAGGGGATGGTCAGCGATATAAAGGTCTACTTCCAGGTCGGTTACGATCTCAGCATGACGGACCAATTCCCCGACTGGGTTGACGGCAATCCCTACAAGCCCCTGCGTGACAAGATGATGGAGAATTTGCCAAAATAAGTATTTACTGATAGTTTTTTAACCGCAAAGAACTCCAAGCGATACCAAAGTACGCAAAGGAGAAAATAACAGATTCTTTGCGACCCTAGCGAATTCCTGAGTTGTCGAAATATTTCGTGAAGGAACTTAGCGGCCTTTGCGGTAANATCTGAATTTATATTTCAATGAATTTCCCGGGATCGAACCTGCGGTGCTCATTGTACATGACATACCCCAACTGGTTCGACACCAGCCTCGTCTTCCCGATACTGAAATCCCCGCTGATATTGTGGTAATGCCCGAATATCCAGTAATCAGGCTGCGTCTCGTTTATAAAGGCGCTCAGTTCCACGGCAAATGCATCACTCAGAGGGCTCGACCTGTACTCTTCGGGGTAATTCAGGAATGTAGGCATGTGGTGAGTTACCACAACAACCGGGTCATCCCCTGGCCGGCTAAGTTCCTCCTTCAGGAAGGAGAGGCATTCCTCGTGGGCTGAATTGTAATTTGCAACAGTTAGCATCAGTCCGTCATGCAGTATGGCACGGAAGTCCGAGTACGCAATTTGAAGCTCTTCCTTCCCGGAAGGTCCGATCTTTGTCCAGAGTGTAGAAAAGATCATCCTGACATTACCGTTCATCACGGAAATGTTATCCACCAGGCGGATGTTGTCCCTGATTTTCTCATCCAGGGAATGGGATCTTTCGGTGATATCGGAATGGTAATATTCATGATTCCCGGGGATCCAGTATGTAATGCTGAAGTTATCGCTCAGGTAATCAAAGAAATCCCTGTGCTCATCCATCTGCCTGAAGGGAACTATGTCGCCGCCCAGCACCAGTATGTCCCCCACCGGTTTCAGCATGTTCCTCCTGAAGTACTCATTGTTTTCAGGGAATTCAATATGGAGGTCGGATGCGAACTGGATTTTCATGATTTTATGCGATTCATTTTGCCTGCGGCTAAATTTAAACAATTGAATTCAGATTCCGTTCGGGGGGCGGAGCGATTGTTGATAGTGGAAGTGATTTGTTACACGGAGAACACGGACCTGCCTGCCGGTATGCAGGGGAGGCACGGAGGAAAAGGAGGTTTCGGGAGGGAATCGTGCAGGAATTATTCGTAAATTTGTATCGCATGCGATATATTCACATGAGATTGGTTTGAAAGTGAAATTGGTATAACGAAAATTATGGAAAAATCAATTTATCAGTTCAGTGCGACCAGCCTGGCGGGCAGGGAGGTCAAAATGGAATCCTACAGGGGAAAGACCCTCCTGGTGGTGAATACCGCGAGTAAATGCGGATTTACGCCTCAGCTTGAAGGCCTTGAGGGGCTCTTCGAGAAATACCGTGACAAGGGCTTAATTATCCTGGGTTTCCCCTGCAATCAGTTCGGGAACCAGGAGCCGGGTGATGAGAAGTCGATTGCAGAAGGGTGTGTCATAAATTATGGGGTGACATTCCCGATGTTCTCAAAAATTGAAGTCAACGGGAAAAATGCCCATCCCATCTATAAATATCTCAAATCGAAGCTTAAAGGGTTATTAGGCGGCACGATAACATGGAATTTTACGAAGTTCCTTATCGATGCCGGAGGCAAGCCGGTAAAGAGGTTCGCCCCCTCAACGACACCGGAGGAGATTGACAGGTTTCTGAGCTCAATGTTGAACTGAAACACGGGAAGATGAATAACGATCAGCTTAAGCTGGACAACCAGCTTTGTTTCCCGGTCTATGCGGCATCCAGGCTCATAATCCGGGAGTATCAGCCGCTTCTCGGGAAGCTCGGCCTGACCTATCCCCAGTACCTTGTTATGCTGGTGCTCTGGGAGACGAACAAAGTCTCGGTGAATGACATCTCCGGCAGGCTCATCCTGAACACCAACACCGTAACACCGCTTTTAAAGCGCATGGAATCTATGGGGGTGATCGTCAGGAAGCGCTCGGGCAAGGATGAGCGCAAGGTGGTAATAAGCCTCACTGAAAAAGGCAGGGTGATGAAGAAAAAAGCCGCAGCGATCCCCGGGAAGCTGGCGGCACGCCTCGGGTCAGGCGAGCTCACTGCCGCAAATCTCGGGGACATAAGGCGCTACCTTACCACTATGGTCGCCTTGCTTTGTGAAAAGGGGAAATAAGCCTGGCCAACAGAACTATCACTCCAAAAAACAGGATATGTCAAAACACATTGGTATTGTTGCCTGCAGTTACGAAGGGGCGGCCCTCTGCTACCGGACCATCTGCAATGAAGGCGCTCGCTTGCTGGGGGAGCACTCTCATCCTGAAGTAAGCCTCCATAATCATCCCCTGAATGAGTACATGGAGTTCATAAATACCGGGCAATGGGAAGGGGTGGCCGGGCTTATGCTCTCTTCGGCCGGGAAGCTTAAGAATGCCGGTGCGGAGTTCCTGATCAGTCCCGACAATACGATCCACGAGGCATATTCCCTTGTTGCCGGACGATCGCCGCTCCCATGGCTCCACATAGGCAAGGAGGTAGCCAGGGAGGCACAGGCCCAGGGGTTTGGGAGACCTGGGGTCCTTGGAACGAGGTTTCTCATGGAGGGACCGGTTTACCAGGAGGTGATGGAGGAAAGAGGTCTTGACTGTCTTATTCCCCCCGAGGAGGAAAGGACAAGGATCAATGACATAATCTTCAGTGAGCTGGTGTACGGGATAATCAATCCGGGATCCAGGAGGTTCTTCCTTGATGCCATTGAAGGGTTAAAGAGGCGGGGTTGTGACTGTGTGGTGCTCGGTTGCACTGAGATCCCGCTGATCGTGCTTCCCGGGGAATCGCCGTTGCCGGTCCTTGATTCGACAAGGATCCTTGCAAGGGCAGCGCTGGAGTACTCGGTGGGGCAGTAGGTCTTGCGCAGTCTGGAATGTCGATTTTTGAAGACTTACAAAACCTGCAAGACCGAAAGACAAGAGGAGGAATCAAAAGTCAAAATCCGTTAACCGCAAAGGTCGCAAAGTTTTTTCGTAAAACTCGCAAAAAGTTTAAATTCAGCAAATTACCTTTGCATACTTTGCGCGAACTTCGCGTTCTTTGCGGTTAAAATCAGACTTTTGGTACATCCACTTAAATCTACATTACCGGTTTTTCCGGAGCTGCCGGCGGTGCGGGGGGATCAGGCGGCTGCTGCATCATCCTGCCGTTCTCCTCGAGCCATTTCTTCTGATCAGGGGTCAGGAGGTTCATGATCTCCTTCCTGTTTGCATCCCTCATCTCCTTCATCTTCTCCTGCATGCCGCTCCTTAACTTCTGCATTTCATCCTGATGCTTCTGCCTCAGATCTGCTATCTCCTTCCTCTGCTTATCCGTGAGATCAGGGATCCTGCCTATCATCGGCATCCCGGGCCTCTCACCTGGACCAAAGCCGCCGCGCATTCCGCGGTGCATCATTTCTGACCGCATCATCCGCATATCCATGCAGGGACATGAGAAATGCCCTTGCATTCCCCGCATCGGAGCCATGCCCCGCATTCCACCCGGACCCATGCCACGATCCATCCGGCGTTGCATTACAGAATCCTGCCCCGGCATCATCTGATGCATCGGCATATTGCTCCTCCTGTGCATTGCCATCCTGGTACTGTCAGGTCTCATGCCCCTCATTCCCTGCTGGGCGCTGAGAGAAAAATTTCCTGCTGTCATGAGTACCAGCAGGATAGTCGTGATCTTAAGAGTGCTTTTCATACTTTCCATGTTATATCTTTAAATTCTGACACTGCTTTCCTGTTCACTTTCCCGAACAGTTATTCCTTAGACAAACGGTTTAGTTGATTTAATCCCTGTGAATCCTGGATTAACAATTCGTTAACTTAGTTATCGTGCAATTGTGCAATCGTGCAATCATGCAATCGTGTCGGAGCGTAGTGAAGATCCCGACCGAAGAGTCGGGACAATCGTGCAATCGTGCAATCGTGCAATCGGGTGGAAAATCTTCCTTATTTTTACGTATTGTTTAATTTAAACTCGTGCTAAAATGTCTACAATTAAAAATTTTGAGGATCTTGATTTATAGAAATGCTCAAGGGTATTGGTGAGTCTAATCTATTCTGATTTTGCCAAATGCAAAGATTTTGTCTTCAGGAATCTGATCACTGCTGCCGGAATATCCATCATGAACAATATTTCTGAAGGATTTTGCCGGAGAAGTGACTCTGAATTCAGGCAATTCCTTAATATTTCAAAGGGTTCGTCAGGCGAAGTAAAAAATATGTACTATATAGCTGAGGACCAAAACTATCTGAACAAAGAAATTGCTTCTGACAGAAGAAATCAGTGCCAGAAGCTAATGAACAGTCTGGGCGGCTTCATGAAGTATTTGAAGGTCAAATAATATTAGGATACCAAATTTCTAAATTGCGAGGCTCAACAATCACTCGATTGGAGGATTGCACGATCGCAGGATTGCACTAACTTACCCTGAACACCCATACATACCTCGAAGGCTGGTTGTTCCTGATCCGTTCGGGTATATTGATTACAAACCCGTTATCCTTTTTTTGCCACCTTAGCTGACCTTTTGAGCCGAGCATTTCAACCCTGGCCCCCGGGTTTAGTGAAAAAGTTGTCATGCCGATCTGCGAAGGCATTTTTTCGTCCCTGTCAGCCAGGTAATAGATATAAATGGTGTCATTCCCTTTTCGGGTTATGCAGACCTTTCCTTCCTTGTAAGGTGCAATTGCCCTGGTCCTGTATATTGCTTCGCCGTTTACTTTCATCCAGGCACCCATCTCATCTAGGAGCTTATATGCATCATCATGCCATTGACCCAGGGGACCAGGAGCAATGTTCAGCAGGAGGTTTCCGCCCTTTGCCACGATATCGACGAGCAGTTGAACGGCATCGTGACCACTCATGTACTTTGCGTCAGGGACCCACGACCATCCTCCGCCTGCGATGATGCATGATTCCCAGGGGTACGGCAGGGCTTTTTCCGGTACCCTGTTCTCCGGGGTAAGGTAATTCTGATTCTTCCCGTAAACAGCCCTGTCGACCACAATGAGTCCCGGCTGTTTTGCCCTTGCTTCCTGTACCAGCTCATCCATCCTGATATCCTGGCTCTGGATGTGAATGAACTTGTAATCAGGAGAATTGATCTCCCGGTGGATCTCTTCGTCACTCATTTTCTGCACCCAGCCGCCGTCGAGCCAGAGAATATCCATTGGTCCGTACTCCCCTCCCATCAGTTCCATGATCTGCCCGTGGGTAAACTTTACAAAATCTTCCCATCTCTCCGGGTAAGCTTTGATGCTGTAGTTCACATTCCTGTCGGGCGTTGCAAAGTTCGGCCACCAGTAATTCTCACTGTGCCAGTCGGGCTTTGAAAAATAGGCACCTGTCCAGAAACCCTCGGCCCTGAAGGCATTGAAGATCTCTTTGGCAACATTGGCCTTCGGATGTGTGTGGAAAGGTGTCTTGTCCCCAGTTATTCTGTAACCGGTGAGTTTTGTATCGAACATGCAGAATCCGTCGTGGTGCTTCGTTGTGAAAACCACATACCTCATCCCTGCATTCCTTGCGGCTTTAGCCCATTTGGCAGGATCAAATTCCACAGGATTGAATGTCGTCTGCAGGTTTTCATACTCTTTTTTGTACCCGACGTAGTCAGGGATCCTTCGCCTGCACCAGCCTTCATCCTCGGCGCAGATCGACCAGGATTCAACGACTCCCCACTGGCTGTAGGGGCCCCAGTGCATCAGGAGACCGAATTTAAGATCCTGCCATTTTTCTAGTTTCTGCAGTACAAGCGGGTCGGTCTCCTGGACATATCTTTCGGATTCCTGGGAAAAGGAAAGCTGAGTTATTGCAGTGCAGAGGATCAAGAGCCAGAATACAGGTTTTTTCATACAACGGGTAGTTTTGAAGTTAATGTACCGGTGGCCTAATTGAACATAAAGATAATAAATCCCTGACCTCCTATACTCTGTGTCTTCCCTGCCTACCGGCAGGCAGGTCTGTGGTCTCCGTGCCAGTTCTTCCCTGTACCGGTTCTTCATTTTCTTCTCAAAATTCTTAATTTTGGTCCCCATAAAATTTATTCGCAAATGAAAAGGCCTTTAATCCTTATAATCGTTGTATTGCTTTCCGTCAATCACGGGCTACTGGGGCAGACAAACACTGCCGATTCGATAAAGTCAAAAAACACGTACCCTGGCGGGACATTCTACAAAGTTGAGAGTATCAGACATTTCCGGAACTGCCGGAAGCCCAGGAACATCGTGCTGATGATCGGCGATGGGATGGGTGTCGCACAGGTGTTCGCTGGCATGACCGCAAACGGGGGGCATCTTTATATCGATAATTTCGACCGTATAGGGTTTTCCAAAACCCAGCCGTCAAAGGGATATATTACCGATTCCGCAGCCGGAGGCACTGCAATTGCCACCGGGGAAAAGACCTACGACGGTGCGGTGGGTGTCGACACGCTGAAAAAACCTCTTGAGAATATCCTTGAGATTGTCCGGAAAAGAGGATTCTCGACAGGTGTTGTGGTTACAACGGAAGTGACTGACGCGACTCCCGCATCATTCGTTGCTCATGTACCATCAAGGTACCAGTCGGAGGAAATTGCACAGGCATTTGTGGATTCCGGTATAGACCTGTTCATTGGAGCAGGCAGGGAGAATTTCGAGAACCGGAATGACGGAAAGAACCTTATCCCTGAACTTGCCGCTAAAGGGTACAAGGTGTGCTCAAGCGTCGATGAGATCAATGCAGTGAAAAGCGGGAAGACAGGAGGGTTTCTTGAGAACCTTCCCTATGACAAAAGGGGCGACCAGCTTGCCGTTACAACCGGAGCGGCACTCAGGCTCCTCAGCCGGAACGGACAGGGATTCTTCCTCATGGTCGAGGGTTCAAAGATCGACTCAGGAGGCCATGCAACAGACATGAACCAGGAAGTGGGGGAAATGCTCGATTTTGACCGTGCTGTCGGGAAGGTCCTGGAATTCGCAGCGAAGGATCGCAGAACTCTTGTGGTGGTGACAGCCGATCACGAGACAGGCGGCTTGTCGCTGACAGGAGGAGATATGTCGACCGGGAAAGTTACGGGAAACTTCGCATGGGGCAACCATACCGGCATAATGGTGCCGGTCTTTGCATATGGCCCGGGGGCCGATGCGTTCATGGGGATATATGAGAATACAGGGATCTTCAGGAGATTCCTTAAGGTGCTGAAAATCCGGAATTAGAGAGTAAATTAATTTTTTGTTACACAGAGAGCACTGAGGAGACACGGAGGCCTCTGTGCCAGTTCTTACATTATCTACCTGATATATTTCTGCAGGTTTTTGAACGAAAGCTCGACGTCATCCATCGATTTTGCCGTGTCCTGCTCATAAAAGTAGTACTTCATCCCGGCAAGCTTCGCATTTTCAAAAGCCGGTGAGAAATCGATGCTGCCCTTTCCTATCGGGACGATGGTTTTGGTGGCAAGGACAAAATCCTTCACATGGAACAGCGGGAATCTTCCCGGGTGGCCCTTGAACAGCTCAACCGGGTCTTTCTTTGCCGTTGCAACCCAGCCAAGGTCAAGCTCCATCTTAACAAGGTCCTCGTCGGTGTTTGAAAGGATGTAGTCATACGGCGTGGTGCCGCCCACCTGGTCCCATTCCGTGGCATGATTGTGATATGCAAACTGGATTCCTGCCTTCTTGCAGGCCTCCCCTGCCCTGGAGAACATGTCGGCTGCAACCTTAATCTTATCGAGGGTGCTTATGGCGGTCGATGCACAGATGAGATATTTAAGCCCGCCCTCGGCGGCATCGTCGACGATCTTCTGAAGGTTGTCGGTGAGGTTGGGGGCCTTCATCATCTTTGAATACTGCATCATCATCTCATACTGCTTTTTCTGCTCTTCAGTAGGATTCTCCGGTAGGCTGACCATGGCGCTGAGCGGAGCACCCATGGAATGATTGCCAATCCAGTTCAGGCCCAGGTCGTTGAGGAGAGCCTTTAGTTCCTTCGGCCTCATCCCGTAATACTTTTCATCCCTGTAGTCGGCAGTTTCAATATTCTTGAATCCTATCTCAGCAAGCTTTTTGAATGTCGCTTTCGGGTCCTTCCCCATAAAGGCATTAAGTGTAAAGGTCTGAATACCGGGAGCGGCAAAAGCTTTCTTTTTAAGCGTGGCACCGGAAAGCAGGTCCGGTGCGATCAGGCTTCCCAGGGCAGCTGCTCCAGATAATCTCAGAAAATTTCTTCTGTTTGTCATGACACGATTTTTAAGTTGATGGAGTAAATAATTGTCAATGCGGTTCTGAGCTATAAAAATAATAGATATTTGGCTTTCATCTCCCGGATCATATTTAAAACCCGGGTTATTTAATAAATTGGAGGGGAAATTCTTAACCCTTAAAAAGGAGGTACCAATGCCGTTCAAAGCCGTTTTTATCGCCCATGCACCCGATGCCGACCCGGGAAAGCACCACTCGCTTATTGATACCGGGAAGTACCGGCTCCATACATATGTCGTAAAGTCACAGGATGAGGCCATCAAGGTATGCAGGGACCTCATTTCCGGCGACGGGATCGATTCGGTGCTTCTCTGCCCGGGATTTACCCACAGGGATGTTGCCGGGATCTTTGAAGCGCTGGAAGGGAAGGTTGCCGTTTGCGTCTCACGCGGCGACGGCCCCAGCAGCATGATTACAGGACCGGTTTTGCAAAGGGAGTTTTTCGGAAAGTAACCATGCTCCTGATTCAACCTATCATTCGCGTCAAAATCCCGGAATTGGTCTCAAACTTTGCATTATGAATAAATTACACTCAGCCTTCCTTGTTATCACAGGATTCCTGATCCTTCCCGCGGCTTCGTCGTGTGTCAAAAAGGCGCCGGATTTTGAATATTCATCGCCATTTTATAAGATCTGCCTTACCGATACACTTCCTTTCATCAGGTACTTATCCGTTGACGCGGCAGGAGCCTCTCAGCTGTCGAACAACACCATCCTGTGGAAACCCGATGGCAACGGAGAGGATTATGTTTTGAGGGTCGTATCCGGGTCTGAGNTCACTATTACCGGCAAGGGAGAGAAAAAGCCTTGCTGGGAATTCAACTTCANCGAAAAAGACTTCACAATAAGGTCAAATTATACGGGAAATAACTCCCGGGCTGACCTGACCGCTAAATTCTCGAAAAAAGAGGATCATGTGACCCTTCTCGGGCTGATGCCTGAAAAGAACAGGACATGTTTGCCTGCGATCCTTCATTTCCCCGATATGGGCTCGCTAAGGGTCACGTCGGAGAGGACCGGCCAGGTCATAGGATATGATGCAAGCCGGCGGGTCGAGCCGAATTTCATCTCGATCACTCTCCCCCGCGCGACAGCTGCTGAGGGAACTACGGGGTACAGGTTTGAGGAGGTATCCGTCTACCCGGTGTTTCCCGGTGTGGAGGAGGCAAAGTACGAAGGGTTCAGGAGGAATTTTCTCAACCTTTTCCAGGTAAATCCGCGGCTCCGGGTCCTGGCCAACAATTCCTGCAGCGATCCCTGTGCATTCACGCTGTTTATGTCGTCGATGCTTGCCCGCAAAACACCAATGCTTGCCGATTCCCTGACAGCGCTCGACATTGTCAGGATGTCGGTTGAACGCTACCTCAACGGTATGAAGGCATATGGGATGTTCGGCTACAACGGGACCTGGGAGGATGAGAACGCCGGCACCGACAACAGCAAGGCCCAGCCGTACGACTATCTCGACACTTACCCTTCGCTTGTGATCTCAGCTTGCAATTACATTGAAGGATCGGGGGACATTCAATGGGCAAGGAAATATTACGGGAGTATCAGGGAGTGGTTGGACCGGCAAATAAGACGCGACAGGAACGGGAACGGGCTGGCGGAGTATGAGTTAAGCGGGAATTCCGGTTCCTGGGATGGGGTCCTGCGGCCGGCAAATTGGTGGGATACAGTCGGGTACGGGTTTGAGGATGCATTCAGCAACGCCCTTACCTATGACGCCCTCAACTTGTTCACCAGGATCGCGGAGCTTACCGGCAATACCGCTGATGCTGAGATTTACCGGCGGCACGCCGAAAAGCTCAGAAAGTCATATTTCAACACTTTCTATAATCCCCGCAGCGGGGTCCTTGCCGGATGGAAGAGCCGTGACGGCAATCTGCACGATTACCATTTCCTCGTCGTGAACAGCATGGCTGTTTATTACGGCCTTGTTCCTGAGGATAAGGTCAAACCGGTGATGCTTGCCCTTTGGAACAAGATGCAGGAGGTTGGTTACAATGATTTCACCCTTGGATTACCGGGCAACCTTGTATCTGTGAGGAAAGAGGATTACACCCACCATGATCCGCGCTGGGGCGGCGGCGAGAAAGAGGATGGAAGCGATGCCTTCCAGCGGTATGAGAATGGTGGTGCATCGCTGAACTGGTCATTCTATACACTCGAGGCATACCGTAAGGCCGGGCTCACGGACCAGTACAATAAGATAAGCTCCGGGATAATGGAAGGCATTGCCAAAGGAAGTTTCCAGGGCACCTGCCAGGGAAGCGGGATGACGAAGGACTGGAAGACCTGGAGCGGTGAATGCTGGGGATACGAGGGGTTCCTTTGCGACGGCTACCTTGCGTTGCTGGCTCTTATGCCTTATGGGGATAAATAAAGTACAGTTTCTCCGCAGAAAGTTTACTGGTTTACTGGTTTTTTGGTTAACTGGTTTTACAGGTCTTCTGTTCTTCTGGTCAAAGATTGCATGATAGCATGATTGCACGATTGCATGATTGCACGATTGCATGATTGCATGATTTTACGATTGCCGGGCTGGCGGATAACACTATGGAACGATACTCCAACAGCTGCAAATATTAAATGCTCCATACACCCGGATTATTCCACTTCTTTTCCTAATTTTGATTGGCCCGATTTTTTCTGCAAATTCGGGTGGAAACATAACCTTTACCTGATTTTAAGTTCCTAACCAACAACCTTAAATCTATGACCATTCAATTAATCCTTAAGCAATTTAAAAAAGCTATCCTGTTGCTGTTGCTTGCAGCAGGATCAGGGATCGTTTCGGGGCAGGTTACCGTAAGAGGAAAAGTTTTCTCTTCGGAAGATAAAACCCTCCTTCCCGGGGTAAACGTCACCGTTAAGGGGACGACTCTGGGTGTGATTACAGGTACTGACGGTTCGTTCACCATCTCCATCCCGGCAAAGGGAAGCATCCTCGTCTTCAGCTTCATCGGGTTCAATACGGTGGAGCAGCCGGCTGACGGCCAGTCTCCGATTGAGATCTACATGGTGCCCCAAATAAACAAGCTGGAAACAGTCGTTGTGATGGGGTACAGCAACAAGAAGCGAAATGAGATCACAAGCGCCGTGACCACAGTCTCCTCTGATAAGCTGATGGATGTGACCTCGAACGATATCGGCACCATGCTACAGGGAAAGGTTGCGGGGATCCAGGTAATTAATGGTTCGGGAAGCCCAGGAGCCACTCCCGATATCCGGATCAGGGGATCCTCTTCATTCAGTGCCCCGAACCAGGGGCCGCTGTATGTCGTGGATGGGATCATTGGGGGGAATTTCGACCCAAACGACGTTGAAACCATAACAGTCATGAAGGATGCAGGGGCAACCGCACTCTACGGCTCCCAGGCAAACGGCGGTGTGATTGTGGTTACCACCAAAAGGCCAACGTCCGGGAAAGCAAAGTTTGAGGCCAAGGCGACAGCAGGGTTCAGGATCGCGGACCACGGCCATGTAAGGATGATGGACAGCCGGACACTCTATAACTACCACAGGGAGTACTTCCGGGATCCGGTCCTTTTTGAAATTGACGACAGAAAGTTCAGAGCCGCAAGGCCCGAATCGCTGCTGGATGTCAATACTGACTGGCTCGGCGAAGCCTTCAAGCCGGCACTGCTCCAGAATTATTTCGTTTCTGCTTCCGGACAATCTGAAAAGTTATCATATTACATAGGAGCCAGTTATTACGATGAGGAGGGCACCTTTATAAACACGAATTATAAAAGGATGAACCTCAGGGCAAACACTACCTACAAATTCTCCGACAGGGTCTCGCTTACCAACAACATTAACCTGAGCGGATCAAGGACACTGGGGGCCGATTATATGAATATCTATTATTCATATACGAGCATGCCGTGGGACAATCCTTACGATGAGAACGGGGCTCCGAGGAGCTTTAAGAATGCCGAAGGGATCTGGTCAAAAGACAAGATAAATCCTATCCAGTCGGCAAACAACTCGAAACTCAGCAATATGGGATTTGGCCTCGATTATGACCTTGATCTGAATGTCAGGATAACGGATTGGCTTTCCTTCACTTCAACAAACCGGCTGAGCGCGAATGCGTTCATGGACAAACAGTACTATTCGGCAGCCGCCGATAACCTCTCCTATTTCGGGACCGGTTTCGTCAGCTCGAGGAATGATTTCAATTACGGGGGAATAACAACCGACCTGCTTAAGTTCCAGTTCAGCAGCGGCAGCAATTCATTCAACGGTCTTATCGGTTTCGAGGCCGGTGGCGACCATTCCGACTATATCAGGGGGTCGGGCACTGGGATCCCAGAGGGGCTTGATGTTCCAACCGTCGCATCGGGACAATACTCTATCGAGGGAGCGCCTGTGAATTCTGTCATGCAATCATTGATCTCCCAGCTGAACTACACCATAAAAAACAAGTATTTCTTCTCCGGATCATTCAGGGTCGACCAGTCCTCCTCGTTTGCCCCCAACAAGCGCACAGCAGTATTCCCGAGCCTTTCGGCTGCCTGGAACCTGAGCAATGAGGAGTTCATGAAGACCAGCAAGTCAGTTGACAACCTCAGGCTCAAGGCCAGCTGGGGGAAGACCGGGATGAAGGATATCGGACCGTACAAATACATGGAACAGTTCCGGTATGCAACCCAGTATAACGGGCTGCCGGCAGCGGTACCATTCCAGATGGCTAACCCTGATCTGACCTGGGAACAGACGAACCAGTTCAATGCAGGTGTGGAGCTCGGCCTCTTCCAGAGGGTCGATATCGATCTCAACGCTTACAGGAACATCACCAGCAACCTGCTGGTTTACCGTGATCTGCCGCCATCCGGAGGATTCAGGAAGCAGTGGCAGAACATCGGGAAATCGGAGAACACGGGCGTAGAGCTGGCCATTTCCACCATCAATGTGAAGAGCGGTGATTTCACCTGGACTACCGATTTCACGATCGGATACAACAAGAACAAGCTGCTCGGATTCGGGAACGACACTATCCAGAATGCGAACGCCTACGGGATAGTCCAGATCTATCACAATGGCGGAGCACTTTATTCATGGTATGCGAAGGAATATTACGGGATCGATCCTGCAAACGGGTCGATGCTGTGGGTCGACACTGACGGCCAGCCAACTCATGATTACCAGGCTGCCAGGAAGATCGAATACGGAACTCCGATGCCAAAATTCCAGGGCGGGTTCGGAACTGAATTCAGGTACCGCAACCTGTCACTTAAGGCGAACTTCTCCTTTGTTTCCGGGAATAAGATCTACAACTATTTCCGGCGGTATGTTGACCATGACCTGCAGGATGTCGGATTCAACGTGATGATGCCAAGGAGCGACTGGAAGATCTGGCAGCATCCCGGGGATATCGCCAACCACCCGCTTCCGCAGAATGCCATAAACTCATATGATCCTTCCACCAGGTTCATTGAGGACGGGAGTTTCCTCAAGGTTCGCAACATCACCCTGAGCTATGAGCTGCCATCTTCAGTGTTGTCGAAGCTGAAGCTCGAGGGATTGATACTTTCCCTCGGTGCAGACAACTTCTATACGTTCACTGACTTCTGGGGTCAGGATCCTGAGGTTTCAATCGATCCGAACAACGGCCTGCCCGGCTATGCCGAGTTCAAATATCCCAATAACCGGCAGTACGTGGTCAGTATAAATGTCCGATTCTAATAATCCTCAACATGCCTGATATGAAAAAGATTACGATATATATTCTTCTTCTTGCCGGACTGGCATTTGTCCCGTCCTGCGAGCTGAACATTATCCCGACGGATGCACTTACCGGTGACCAGGTCAAAAATACCTCCGATGGGCTGACGAGCCTTGTGAACGGGGGTTATGCCCAGTTTAAGGATATTCCCTCGGGTGAGAGCTCAAACAACTGGTACCTTCGGCAGTTTTTCCAGCTTAGCGATTTTGCAAGCGATGATATCGACTGCGGATACAAGACCGAAGATGATCTGATAAACAGCTTCAGGTACAACGACCGGGCTTCCGAGAAATCGAATATCAACAGCTTCTGGGAGGTATCCTATAAGATCATCTACGGAGCCAATGTTGGAATCAAGATGGCAGATGAGAAGGGCGATGACCCTCTCACAAACCAGCTCAAGGGGGAGTGTTATTTCCTGAGGGCTTTTGCAACACATTCACTTGTCCGCCTGTTCGCCAAACCCTATTCATCAGCCAACAGCTCAACGCCGGGAGTTATCCTGAGGGAATCATCGACCGACGGCGCTCCGAAGGCCAGAGGAACACTTACCGAGACTTACGATTATATTACCTCAAGCCTGAAGAGTGCAGCCTGGCTAATGAGCGGGGATATTCCGGAATCAAGGAACAATAAGGGCTTTGCATCCAGGTACAGCGCCTGGGCACTTCTTTCAAGGGTTTACCTTTACATGCAGGACTATGATAATGCGATAGCCTATGCCGATTCGGTGATCAATTCAGGCGTCTATTCAGTGGAAACTGCTGAATCATACGCGGGATACTTTGCCAATGCGATGGATTCTCCGGAGACGATCTGGTGCATTCCCTTCCAGACTGTTGATGACAAGAAAGAGGCCGCGGTTGCATCCATGATCTACAATGGTGCCAATTGCTGGGGGGAAGAGGGTGCCTCGCCTTCGATACTCGATGCCATGGGGTTTGGGACTCCCCTTATGGATGTTGATGTGAGATGGTCATATATCAATACGTCTGAACCCGGATTGAAGAACGGGGTCAACATTTACTATATCGGGAAATTTTCGGGACAGGATGGCTCCCCGACACTCAGCTCTCCCGTCATGCTCAGGCTCTCCGAGGTCTACCTGAACAGGGCAGAAGCGCTTGCAAAGAAGGGGATGACCGGTGAAGCGCTGGCAGATATCAACACTATAAGGTCAAACCGCATGATCGTTCCGGAAGGGGGTGCAATAGAGGACTACCTTTACGATGCCGGCAGGGACGGCATTACTTCAGACAATATCCTTGACTTTGTGCTGAAGGAAAGGAGGGTCGAGCTTTCATTTGAAGGGCACAGGATCTTCGATATCCTCAGGAACCATCAGGACCTCATTCGTAATTACTGGGGTTACCATCTCGATTCATACAACGGGATACCGGGCGGAAGCGAGCCTGGGATGAGCTCTTCAGGCGTGGTCATTCACCCTGATGATCCTTCTGTGGTCTATCCCATTCCGTCAAGCGAGATAAGTACAAACAAGCTTTGCGTTCCCAACAACTAACCCAATCAGCAGGTAAAATGAAAAAGATTAAATTCATACAGGTATATTTTTCCATTGCATTGATCATTACTGTGATATCGTGCAAAAAGGAGGGCAGCTATACGCTGACAGAGACTCCTCCGCTCGATTTCAAAACCTATTATAACGGACTGACGGTAACTTTCGCAAACCAGGCAAGCAATGCTACCGGGATCAGCTGGAATTTCGGCGACAATTCTTCTGAGGCCGACGGTGATTCAGTGGTCCATCAGTATTCCCAGACCGGGAACTACCTGATATCCATGAATGGTACTGTTGACGGGAAGGCGTACGTCTTTCACACTGTGTTAAGAGTGGATAAACCATCAGTGGTAAGGCTTGATGATAATTCCTTCTCCGACTGGGACGGGGTCCTCTATCCCGATTTCCAGCTTGAGGGAACCGACCACGGAATAAAGGGGAAGGTTGATTATGACGCCAATTTTGTCTATGTGTACATTGAATACTCGACTGATGGGACGGACGGGCTTGCAACACTCGATGGTGCGATCATGGACCTATATATGGATAACGACAATTCGCTGTCGACAGGATTCTCTTCAGCTCTTGGGGCCGATCTGTTGTTTGAGGGCAATATCCCCACCGAATGGTTCGATTATTACCGGTTCACCGGAACCGATCAGTCGGCCTGGGCATGGGACGGTCCCTTCCCGCTTGACAATGCGATTGTCCCGGGATTTTCAGAGGAAGCTGGCGGAATGGTGCGGATGGAGTTCGGGTTATCGAGGGATGTTCTTAAGATCAGCAAGGATGTGTTTAATTTCCAGCTGACTCTTAACTTCTCGGATTGGTCGGGTGAAATAGGATCGTTATCCAAGGATCACGATACGAGGATTGTGGTGCATATGGATAAGCAAAACTGACCTGAAAAATCCTTTTATGATCCTCTTCAGAGAAGCAGCTTTTTTATCACTTTGCAGAGATAAGGTATGTAACAGAAGCGACGCTGGCTGAAAGAAGCATGCCCCATATTAAATCGACCACTGTGACAATAACCGGCCAGTCTTTCAGAGTGGCCAGGTTTGTCAGATCATAGGTTGCATAAGTGATCAGTCCGAAGAGTGCCCCGTACAACAGAGCGTGCAAAAATGAATGCTTTGAAAGCGCCGGGCTGATCACAAAAACAACCAGTCCTCCGATAAACAGCAGATAGAATACTATCGCGGCGAACCATTTTACATCAGGCCTCATAATGAATCCGAGGTGTTTGCTGTAAAAATTCCTTGCCACAAGCACAAGCCATATCATATCTATGACAAAGAAGACTGGCAGAGCAATGAAATAGAGTTTAAAGAACATATACTTACATTTATTGAAAAAGTGAATTTTGTAATATAAGGCTAACGAAATGGTATCTCCCTTATGCTTCTTAAAGGCTTCTCATTTGATCGCTCAAGAGTTGCAGCGACTGAATAAATCCCGGGGTTAACCGGTGAGGCAAGCGTAAATGACTCCCTGGATTGACCGTAGGGTGGAATTAAAACATCCATTGATTTTTCAGCAAGTATTTTGTCACCCTCCCAAATCCTGAGGTACATTTTCCCTTTCCATTCAGTCTCAAGATCATTGATCGCAATTACTTTATATCGGTGAAGGCTGCCAGTTTTTATTTCCTCACCCCATTCATCAAGCATTAATCCTGCGGGAGAAAATGCATCAGGCATATATTTCATGAATTCAGGTTCATATACCAGATTTGCTACATCTGTAAAATGATCGCTCGTCTGCCCGTCGGACCTCGTATATCCCAGTGCTGTAAAATGAAGCACGGCTGAACATTTTCTGCGGCAGCGCCAGAACTCGGTTTCGGCAGCCAGGAAGGTTGCATATGTGTGCCTCCTCTGTTCAGTAGTTGAGGCTTTGCCAAGAAGGTTCACATAAAGGTCTTTTGTAAGTGTGGTCGGGGTTCCATCCCTGTTGAGCCAGAGCCAACCGTATTCGTTGACGATCTTCATGTATCTTTTCTCGTCCGGAGGCCCGCCCGGATTTGTATCAGCAGCGGCAAGATCCATAAGCCTGAATTTTGGATCCTGGAAATGATACGGATGAAGCTCCATCACGTCACCCGGTTCGCGGATATCGGAATAGCTGTTGTCCCAGGGCCGGTGTGAAAGATCCAGTCCCCTGACCCTTCTGACTGCTTCAGCCACCTCTTCGGTCTTCCCGTCGTTGCTTACAGTCTCATTACTGGCGTCCCAGATCACGATGCTGGGATGGTTCCACTGGTCCTTCATCCATTCAGCATATTCTTTTTCAAGCTCAGCAGCTTTGAGCTCGGGCGGCCACACGCACCAACCCTTCCCACCGTACCATACCGGGAACTCATTCTGGATCATTATCCCTTCTTCATCGGCGATATCATACCACTGGTCGGGTGCGATACCTATGCAGTATCTCAGCCCGTTCCAGTGAAAATTCCTGAAGCTTTTGTGTAGGGCCCTGACCCATGCGGAATCCCAGGGAAGATCCTTACATGTGCTGTCCTCAAAAAACCTGTAGAGTGTTATGTTGCTTCCCCTCATAAAATAAGGTTTCCCATTCAGCATGGTCATTCCAGCAACGGTGTCAAGCCTGAATTCACGCATCCCGAAGCGGGTGCTGTATTCATCGCCCGGGGTTGTTACGGTAAGCTTATAGAGGAAAGGATCTTCAGGCGACCATAACCTGCAATTCTTCAAAGGGATATCGACATCGACGGTCACCTCATCCCCGTCAGCTGAAGGGAGCTCCACTGTTTTTACCGCCTTTCCGGATTCCGAGCCCGAACGGTATTCGCTGACAGTGAAAGTGACATCGGTATTTTCGCCCCTGCTCTTGTTCACCAGCCTTGCCTGCACATGCACCTGCTGCCTGTTTATGTCGGGGGCAGCCTGAACGCTTGAAATGAACGGGGAGCCAGCAAGAATCAGCTGAACATTGTCAAAGATCCCGGGAATATACCTGTCCTTCTCAAAATCAAAGCCATCCGGTATCGATGGCGGAACCGAGTTCCTGGATGAACCCACCCTTATGAGGAGCCTGTTCTCCCCTCTTTTAAGCGCATCTTTCACATTAAAATATCCAGGTGAAAAACAGGGAAGATGTTCACCGAGCTCTTTCCCGTTCAGTATCACATTTGTCCCGAACATTGCTTTTGAAACCTTGAGGAGAGCCACCGGCGGTATGCTTCCGCTGATCTCAAAGGTCCTGAAATACCAGAATGCTTCGCGCAGGGAATCCGTCTGATCGAGGCTCCTCCGGCCGGCCACTTTGGGACCCGGGTTAACGAATGGGGGCTCTGCCAGGGAGACCAGTCCCGGTACAGGTACATTGTGTGTGAAAGTATCCGGAACCTTGGACATGGTCCCTTCATCAATCTGCCAGATGCCGTTAAGGGAGATAGTTTTTCTTGGTTTTTGTTCCCTGCATCCCGCCAGGATACTCGGAACCAGGAGCATCAGGTAAAGGATCTTCTTCATTTGACCGTAAGTTTTTTCCATATGTCTTCAATCTTTTCGAGAGATTTTCCTTTGGTCTCAGGCACCAATTTCCAGACGACGATCACGGCTATAAAGCAGGTAATTGCATAAAGCCAGTAAGCGAAGGCGTGATGGAACATTCCGGTGAGCCATGTGTTGCCGTCGAGGACCGGGAAGGTCCAGGAGACTGCCAGGTCGGTGATCCAGACTGTCGCAGTCGCAATCGACATCGCTCCCCTGATCGAATTAGGGAAGATCTCCGACAGCAGTACCCACATCACCGGGCCCCAGCTCATGGCAAAGCCTGCTGTATGGATGAGGATAAAAACAAGTGCCAGGATACCCATTTTTTCACCGTAAAAGGTAAATCCAATGGCGCTCATGGCCAGGCCCATTATTATTCCCCCGACGATCAGGAGGGGCTTTCTTCCGAACCTGTCGACCGTCATGATCGCCAGGAAGGTGAAAACAACGTTCGTTGCGCCGACGAGGATCGTCTGCAGGAGCGATACATCGAGCTGCATGCCGGTGTTCTGGAATATTTTCGGTGCGTAGTAAAGAACGATGTTGATGCCGGTGAGCTGCTGAAAAACGGCAAGCAGGATGCTGATAACAATCAGCAGCCCGCCGAATGAAAGCCAGGGTGCGGATCTCGTTTCGATTGTCCGGCTGATCTCATCGAGTGCCTGGCCGGCATTCCTCTCTCCTACGGTCTTCCGAAGCACTTCGAGGGCTCCGGCAGGTCTGTTTTTCATTGCGAGATACCTGGGCGTCTCGGGAATCAGGAACAGAAGTATGACAAATGCAACGGAAGGAACTGATCCTGAGAGGAACATCCACCGCCAGCCGGTCGTCATATTCCACGACTCGTCGCCATTCCGGGCAATGAACCAGTTGACGAAATAGACGACCAGTATCCCGAACACTATCGCAAACTGGTTCCAAGACACCAGGCGGCCACGGATCGGGGCCGGAGCTATTTCGGCAATATACAGCGGCGACAGCATCGAAGCCAGCCCGATGCCTGCGCCGCCCACAATCCTGTAAAAAATGAACGAGACCAGCGGCTGCATGCCCGGAAGGGCCATCCTCTCCGGGAATGCCGCACCAATCCCTGAAACGGCAAAGAATATGGCCGAAAGCATCATTCCCCTCTTTCTTCCGATCCAGCCGCTTATGAATCCGGCGGTAGCGCCTCCCACAATGCACCCGGCAAGTGCGCTAGAAACGGCAAACCCCGTAATGGCGTTCGCGGTATTTGCCGAAATGACTGCCGGATTCCCGAATTGCCGTAGCAGAACGACAGATGCAGCCGCGAAAAGCACCGCACTGATGACCGCCCCTTTTGCCAGGCCGAACAGCCTGACAAGCATTCCCGAGATCGCCATCCAGACTATCAGAACTGCCACACAAATGGTGATCCTGTAACCAGTTATGACATTCTCTGCAAGAGTGACATCGACCATAAGGGGCACCACAAAGAATTCCCGGATCGCTTTGACAGCACCGGAAACAACGGCCGTGTCATAGCCGAAAAGTAATCCTCCCAGGGTAGCGATCAGGGTGATCCTGTAAACATACGGAAGGGTGCTTTTTTCAGGGTTCATAGGCGGTTCGGGTTTCCGAGATTGCAATCGGGTTTCTATAGGTCTTCCGGATGCTTTCTTATATCGATCATTTATAGTAAAACTTCTCCCTGCTTATTTCAACGAGGAACCTGCTGGGGTATGAAAGAAATGCATTGTAGGTCGCCACAAATGAAGGCATTGTGATCAACAGGTCCTGTTTTGCCCTGCTGCAGGCGACGTAGAACAACCTCCTCTCCTCCTCTATTTCCTCAATGTTCTTAAGCGCCCTGACCGAGGGTATCAACCCGTCGAGGGCATGGGGGATTATGACGCTGTGCCATTCAAGCCCCTTGGCCGAATGGATGGTCGATATCGTCAGGGGATTATCTTCAGATTCATCGATCAGCGGGACCGTTTTGGTGCCGAAATTCCTTGAAGGGGGATCGAGCGCAAACTCGGTAAGGAACTTTTCGAGGGAATTGTATTTTGAAGCGAGCTCAGCCAGAACATTAATGTCGAGGAGCCGTATCTGGTAATCATACTCCCTCGACTGGAGTATAGGTGAATAGTATTCCCTGATGATGGCGATCATCCGGCCGATCGATATGCCCGGAGCCTGGGCCTTGTTGATCATTTCGGCCAGCCGCCTGAGCCCTTCCGCAAACTTACCGGAAGCGTATGATGCCGGACCCAGGGCTCCTTCTGAAAGTATCCTCTCAATGATCTTCCCTGCAGTGGCAAACCCCACCCCGGGGATATACTTGAGCACCCGGTGCCAGGCAACGGCATCGTAAGGGTTCATGATGATCCTGAGGTACGAGATCACATCCTTGACATGTTTCCGCTCGTTGAACTTCAGCCCGCCCACAGCCACATAGGGAATACTCCTTTTATTCAGCTCGACCTCGATATACCTTGCATGCCAGAATGCCCTCACAAGAATTGCGACCTGGTCCAGTGAAACCCCTTTTTCGCGGTATTCCAGTATCCTGTCAACAATGAATTCGGCTTCCGCTTCCTGGTCGTAGAATTTTCTTACTTCCGGAAAGGCATCGTGCAGGATACTTGAATGGAGGTGCTTTTTATACCCAATCCTTGCGTTCAGGATTATTTCGTTGGTAAAATCGAGGATCTTCTGGTTGCTCCTGTAATTCTCCTCGATCTTTATCACCCTGCAATCAGGGTATTTCTGAGGAAACCTCAGGATGTTCTCATAGTTGGCCCCCCTGAACGAATAGATGCTCTGCGAGTCATCACCGACAATAAGGATATTGCGGTTCTCTTCCGACAGGTACTCCACGATCTCCTTCTGAACTACATTTGTGTCCTGGTATTCATCGACCATGATGTACCTGTACTGCGCCGAAAGTCGTTTCCTGAAGAGCGGATTATCTCTGAGCGAATCCCTTAGGACATCCATAAGGTCGTCATAGTCAAGGATCCTGCATATCTTCTTATATTTTTCATATCCCTGCTTTATCAGCTCGATCGCCGGGATGAACTCCTTTAGTCCCGTAAACTCATTTTCAACAACCTCCCGGACACTGAGATTCCTGTTCCTTGCGGAGGAGATGATCTCCTGGATCCGGTTCTTCCTGGGGAACGCCTTTTCCTTTTTATCTATCTTCATCTCCGACCTGATCAGGTCAATCGTGTCGGCAGAATCCTCATCATCGATGATCGTGAAATTATTCGGGACCCCGATAAGGTTGGCATACTTTCGGAGGATATAGTTTGAAAAGGAGTGGAAGGTGCCTCCGAATACCTTCCCGGCGGCGTTGTCGCTGAGCAATTTCTGAACCCTGCCCAGCATCTCAGAAGCCGCTTTTCGAGTGAAGGTCAGAAGCAGTATTTCGCCTGGGTCGATGCCGTTCTCGATCATGAAGGCCACCCGGTGGACGATCACCCTCGTTTTACCGCTTCCCGCACCGGCAATCACCAGCACCGGCCCGTTCACAGTTACGACGGCTTCAAGCTGCGACCTGTTGAGCTGGCCCGCGTAATCGATCTTGTATGTACGTTCGAACTTAATTTCCGAAAGTTTCACCGGCTTTTCCTCGATCGACTTTATGATTGCCTGCAATTCATCGATCTTTTTCAATTCCGGCTCTGTAGAACCGACATTGGAATAATCGGAAATGGACAAGTCCGGCAGGTCGGCCGGAGATTGGGGTCTGCTGCCTTCCGGATCGTTCCTGTGCCTGAGGGCAAGACCTTCAATAAGGTCGAAAAATGAGTTCCCCTGCTGATCATCATCTTCCGGCCCGGACCCGTGGGCCCCCGGCGCCTTATCCCCTGGGCCGGGATCATGCTCCCGGTCCTTCTTCTCCTCCTCAGGAGGTCCTTCTCTGTCGATCATATGGAGATTGTTTAAGATTCACCCGGCTTACCAGAAAAGTATTAATGTACTATTGTAATATTTGTTTATTACATACTGACATCCAGGTCAAGGACCGGTTCCTTTCCGTCGAGGTCCCTGACATGGAAGCGGGCGGTCAGAGTCTTCGCCTCACCAGGCAGCAGTGTTATGAAATTATCGCTCCAGAATGTGGGCCAGACCTCATCCCCTCCTTTTCCCTTCGTCACCATAAGACGGGTGAAAAACTCGAGACGGTCGGTCGTATTCTTTACGTCTACCTTCATAACACCTTCATCCCCTTCATATGAAACATCGTATTTCATTTCCGGGGTCACCTTTTGAAGCCCCGAAACAGCGGTCAGGTCATAATTCTTCCTGTCGGCAGGGAGCCAGTAGAAATTTTCAGATTTAACGTTCCCCTGTGCATCCTTCAGAACCAGCTGAACGAAGAATACCGGCGAAAACCCTGCGGTCTCAGGCAGCCTGAACAATTCCTTGTAACAATCTTCACCAATGGTGAAGCTCTCCTCCTTTTCCCATCTGACCTTAAGATCTGGATCCAGGATCTTNACCGTTGCACTGAGGTTTTCGTGCGGCTTGTGATATGTGTTTATCACTGAGACAGTGTAGTCATTTTCGTTAAGCTGGATATGGAGCGGCTCGAGGGCTTTTTTTGTATAATAATAAGCGGCATTAGGGTTCAGGAACCAGTCATATATCTGCCACAGGACCTGCGGCCATGTCGCGTTCAGCTTCCAGATCATCACGCCGGAGGGTATGTCCCACATCCGGTGGTTATAGGCCTCGAACATTGCGCGGTAGCTTCCAGCATTCACATACTGTGCATTCCGGATATACTCCTGGGCTGAGGAGGGCTGGCCGTAACGCTGCCTGATGGCCCTGTCATATGCCCTGTAAGCGTATCCATTCCCGTCCCATGCATCGTGATAGGCCCATTTCTTATCAAGCGGATACAGGGAATCCTTGGGTCCCTCCCCGAGATCAAAGATGTACTTCTTCATGCTGTTGTATGCCGATACTGCCGGAACTCCAAGCTCATCCCTGAAAAGCTGCAGCTTCACTTCGAGCACCTTGTTGTAATAGTATTCATGGGGGTACCAGGTATAATCAGGCGCCCCGTCGTCCGTAAGCCCGGTAGGAAGGTCCGGCTTGATAAATGGCGTAAGTGAATCGACGTTCCATGCCACGCTCGAGGTCGCGATGAAGGGCCTGGTAGTGTCGAACTGATGGACATAATTCCTGAGCGGGATGTAAAGCTCCTCCCTCACCATCGACTCGCATGCCCCTGCCCACAGGACAAGCGAAGGGTGATTCCGGTACCTTTTTACGATATCGAGGGAGTTTTTGTTGGCAAGCGCCGCATCGATGGGATTGCCGAATGTTTTTGTTCCGGGATAGCTGGTATAGCACTGGTAGACGGTCTCCCACATCAGCAGGCCGTATTTGTCATAAACCTCCATCACCGTTTCAGGAGGCGACGGCATATCTTCGCAGGCAATCATGTTAACGTTTGCCGCTGCCATCAGGCGTCCCTCATTGTACATCCTTTCCGGGCTCATATCCAGCATCATGTCGGGCTGGATCCAGCCGCCGCGGCAGAAGATCCTCTGCCCGTTGACCCTGAATACGCGCCCGAAATCCCCGTTCAGCTCCTTAAGTGAGGTTGTGATCTCNCTGATACCGAAGAGGGTGTTTGAGGAATCAGATATCTTCCCACCGGTNTCAAAAGTAAGCCTCAGGTTATGGAGGTACTGCTTCCCGTAGCCATTCGGCCACCACAATAACGGATTCTTTACCCTGAGCTTTGAAAACTCCCGGGGCGAGAATATCACCATCAGGGTATCCCCCGGCCTGACCTCCACTTCTTTCCTAATTGAAACTGGTTCGAAGCTCCCGGGCATCTCCTTTTTATAGCTGTAAAAGTCAACCTCCTTTAAAAGAGTTATCTCACCCTTAAGGGTTCCCCTAATGGGTTTGCTTCCCGAATTTACCAGGCAGGCAGAAATGTCAATATCGGCGCTGGTGGTGTCGGGCAGCGGGAGGCTGGTAACTATGTACGGGTCGATAATGCTGATATCATCGGTAAATGTCAGGAAGACGTCCTGGTAGATGCCCATGTTCCTGTCCCTGACAACGGGTGCGCAATCCCATCCGGCGGAAAGCTTCAGGGTGACATCCTTGAAGATATCCTCGCCCTGGCCCCTGCCTGGCCCGAAGACCCTGAACTGGTACCCCGGCTCCGGAGTTCCCACATGATCGACCTGGTGAATTTTCACTGCAAGGATGTTCTCCCCGCCAGGTTTCACGAGGCCGGTGATATCGTACTTGAACCGCTGGAACATCCCGGCCATCGTAGCCGGGTCAGCCACCCTTTTCCCGTTCAGCCATACATCTGCCCTGTAGTTGATCCCGTCGAAATTGAGCCAGATCCTCTTGCCGGAGTTCTCCGGGGAAATATGGAATTTTGTTCTGAACCACCATGGGTCCCTGAAAGGATTCGGAATGCCTTTAAGGTGGCTGTACTTATTCAGGTCCAGGCGTTTGCTCAGTTCATCCGAAGCATCCGGGATGCGGAGATCGTTAAGATCGAAATGCGGGTCGGGATAAATGCCGGCTTTCACGAGCGCCCGAAGCACCGTTGCCGGCACGGTTGCGTTTACCCATGCAGAATCGCTGAGCTCGCCGCTGGAGACAAGGCTGTCCTTAACTGGGACTACATCCGAGGATTCGATCTTCCAGTCGCTGAGCAGCTGCTTCCCGGAGATGCCATTGTTTATAGTATTTTTTCCCGTGCTGCATGATAAAAGCAGCGCTGAAGCCGCTGCCAGGCAGCCAAATCTTATTTTCATTATCNANGGATTATTGATTCATTATAAAAAGAGATGCAGCTCCGATCAATCCGGCATAGTCACCGAGCCCGGAGAGGACCACCCTGGTCTTTTCGGCAGGCACGGGGCAGGTCCATTTCCTGAAGTGCGTTTCCATGGAATCCCTGAAGAACGGGTAGGCTGCGGTGATTGATCCGCCGAGCACAATCATCTGAGGATCGATCAGATTGACCGACCACGCCATTGCGTAGGCAAGATGCATCCCGAACTCACTCCATACCCGCAGTGCATCGGGATCACCATTGGCGGCAAGCTCAAAGATCTTTTCCGGGGCGCTGTCGGTCCCCGAAACAGACCTGTACATCGCTGATACCCCGGTTCCGGAAACATAGTCCTCGATTATGCCGGACTTGTAAGGGGAGGTCCAGATCTCTGCTGCCGTCCCGGTTGAACCGTTTACGAGCCTGCCGCCCATCACCAGCGCACAGCCGAGCCCGGTGCCCAGGGTAAATCCCAGGACGTTTTCCCTGCCTGCCGCCGCACCGAAGAGCGTCTCTCCAAGGGCAAAGCAGTTTGCATCATTATTCAGCATCACGGGGAGCCCGAAATGGTCCTCGATAGCCTTCCTTATCGGGAAGAAATGCATCTGTGGAAGCTGCGGGCATTCGAGGATCAGACCTTCCTCGATATCGAGCGGGCCGGTGGCTCCTATGCCTATCCCTGTCAAATCCCGGACACCAAGCCTCTCCTCGGTCATTACCGCTTCGACCGATCCCGTGATCCGCCTGATTATCTCCTCAGCCCTGTCGCCTCCGCCAGTGGGTATTTTAACAGGCGTGCCCGAGACCTTCCCGTCGGTCCCGACAACACCCGTCAGTATCTTCGTACCTCCCAGATCAACTCCTATAATTGCTTTTTCGGCCATCTGCTCATTCAATGTTTGTGACCTTGCCACCGCGCGAAAAGCTGCCGGCTTCAAACCCTTTTGCCTTGGCATAGGTATCCACAAACAGCTGGACAGGAACAATAGCCTGAACTGAAAAAAGGAACTCATCCTGGTTACTGATAAACACCGGCCTCACGTCCGGGTTTTTCCCACGGTATTCCCCGCCGGTGATCAGGAGGACTTTCCCACCGAACCGTGCGATATCTTCCGCCATTCTTACGCTCTGGGAGAAAGTGTTTCCCTTCGGGGCAAAAAGGAGTGACTTGAATCCTTCCGCAACCATCTCCATGGGACCGTGCCTGAATTCCCCGCCGAGAATGCCTGTTGCCGGTATGTGCAGAGCCTCCTTGAACATAAGTGCGCTCTGGCAGGCCGTCGAATAAGAGGGGCCTCTACCGATTATCTGGATGGTCGAAATATCACCCAGGAATGTCAGGATCTGTCCGGTCGCTGCGGCGCAGTTATCCAGCAGAGCTTTAAAGCCACCACGTAAATTCATTACCTGTTTTACCCTGCGCTCTGTCCAGACACCGTCCAGATGCCAGCCAAGGATGAAGGAAACGAGGCTGGTCGCCACATAGGTCTTCGTCGAAGTCATCTTCTCAGGTCCTGCCTTGCACGGCAATACGATTGATGCTTTCCGTGCAAGAAAGCTTCCTTCATCATTTACAATCCCGATACAATGAATTTTTTCGTCGAGATGGGCAAGCAGCTCGCGGATCTCGTAACTCTCCCCCGACTGTGAGATGCAGATGAGCAATGTCGATTGATCCAGAAGTGAAAGATTATAATGAAGCAGCTCGCTTGTGTTCATTGCAAATGAGGGCATCCTCAAACTATTGAACAGTGCTGCGGCGGCATCGGCAACGAAAAATGAACTGCCCATACCCGTAAGGATTATCCGGCGGGGGCTTGTATCACTGATCAGTTTTTTTGTTTCGGTCAGGAGCGAGAGGCCCGCGTCGCTGCCGTAAAACCCGGCCAGGCTTTCAATTGCACCGGGTTGTTCAAGGATCTCATTAAGAAACAGATTCATAATTTTCTAAAATGCATAAGGTTTAAATAATACAGGAAATGTAGTAATTATCGGTGAAAAAATCGAAGAAGAATAATGATATAAAATATTCCCTGTATGGCTGATTTTAACTTAATTTGATTTTGCGTCATTAAACCAATCTGTTCAAAGAAATGAAAAAGAGTCTCTTATTTACTGCAGTAGTTCTTCTGGTCACAGCACTCGCCTCCCGGGGACAGGAAACCGGGTCAAGCCCGTTCAGGCCCCCGTCAGTACCGCTGGTGACACACGATCCGTATTTCAGCATATGGTCGCCTGCCGACAGGCTTACCGATATGGAGTGTGTTCACTGGACCGGAGCGAGGAATCCCCTTCACAGCATGGTCAGGGTTGACGGCAAGACGTATCGTCTCATGGGAAGCAGCCCCAGCTATGCGGAGCCGATGAAGCAGCTATCGCTTAAAGTACTGCCGGTAAGCACTATATACGAGTTCGGGAATTCAAAGATAAAAATAACCCTCACATTCACTTCCCCTCTTCTAGTCAAGGAGCCTGATATCTTATCACGGCCCATCACTTATGTGACATGGAAAGCTGAGCCAGTAGACAACCAGGCACATGAAGTGCAGGTCTATTTCGACTGCGGCTCTGAGCTTGCGGTCAACACCACCGACCAGGCCGTTACCTGGGATCAGCCCGGCATCCCCGGCCTGAAGACCGCAAGGGCAGGGACTGCAGCCCAGAAGTACCTCAGCAGGGCCGGAGACAATGTCCGCATCGACTGGGGATATGCATATCTTGCAGTCCCGGGTTCACAGGATCCCGTGATCTCGATCGCACAAAGAAAGGCCTTGCTCGACGGCTTTGCAAAGAGCGGCAAGCTGCCGCAATCAGAGGTGTTTTCAGCTCCCAGGAAAGTAAACGAGGGTTATATTTCCCTTGCGGCGGAATGGGATCTCGGGAAAATCTCCTCAGCAGCAACGGTTTGGGCTATGGCAGCTTACGATGATATCTATTCGGTCCGTTACTTCGAGAATGACCTTAAGGCGTGGTGGAGGCGTTCCGGATTGTCCTTCAGCGACCTTCTCACAAAGGCTTCCTTGGATTATGACAAGACCTTGCTCAAGTGCGGGAATTTCAATGAGGAGCTTATGAAGGACCTCGAAAAAGCAGGGGGAGAGAAGTATGCGCAGATGTGCGCCCTTGTTTACCGCCAGTGTCTCGCTGCTCAGAAGCTGGTGGCTGACAAGGAGGGCAATCCGCTTTTGTTTCCGAAGGAGAATTTCAGCAACGGGTGCATTGGAACAGTCGATGTGATATATCCGTTTTCCCCGTTCGTGTTCCTGTTCAGCCCGACCCTGGCAAAGGCAATGATGGAGCCGGTCCTCGATTATGCAAAATCGGACCGCTGGAAGTTCCCGTTTGCACCACACGACCTGGGAACATATCCATTTGCCACCGGACAGGTATACGGCGGAGGGGAAAAAGATGAAACCGACCAGATGCCGGTCGAGGAGACAGGGAACATGATCATAATGCTTGCTGCGCTCGCCAGAACGGAGGGAAATGCGGACTTCGCGAAAAAATACTGGCCTCTAGTGGAAAAATGGGCGGATTACCTGCTCTCAAAAGGATTCGATCCGGAAAACCAGCTCTGCACCGACGATTTTGCGGGCCACCTTGCCCATAATGTCAATCTCTCGGCGAAAGCGATCGTGGCCGTCGCATCATATTCGATGCTGTGCGATATGACCGGGCAGAAGAAGAAAGCTGCTGAGATCCGCAAAAAAGCTGAAAGCATGGCTTCCGACTGGGTCAGGCTGGCCACAGAGGGGGACCACACCCTTCTTGCATACGACCAGAAAGGCACGTGGAGCCAGAAATACAACCTGGTTTGGGATAAGCTGCTGGGATTGAACATGTTCCCTGAGGCTGTCCTTCAGAGGGAAATTGAATATTACAAGAAAGCCCAGGCTGAATTCGGGCTGCCGCTCGACAGCCGCGAAAGGTACTCAAAGAATGACTGGATCACTTGGAGCGCAACGCTCGCCGCTAATATTGATGACTTCAGGACAATATTCGACCCTGTTTATCATTATGCGGAAAAGTGTCCGGACAGGGTGCCTTTGTCCGACTGGTACATTGTTGACAATGCCCGGCAAGTGGGATTTCAGGCCAGGAGCGTCGTCGGGGGATTTTTCATAAGGATGCTCGCCGACCCGGAGCTTTGGAAGAAGTGGGCTGCAGAATAAAAACTTACACAGGGATCATTGAGTCCTCATTAATCCCTGTGTAATAATTTTCCTCGTCAATTCATTTCCTTCGCCAGCGCCATCGCCGCTATCGTCCCGTCGGCCACAGCAGTGGTAATCTGCCGGTATTTCTTGCTAATCACATCTCCTACGGCATAGACACCGTCGATGTTCGTGCGCATCTCATCATCGGTCTTTATGTAGCCCCACCGGTCAAGTTCGAGCTTGTCCCTGAACTGGTCGATATTGGGCTTCATCCCGATGAATATGAATATCCCGTCGCTAACGAGCCTGGTCCTCTCGCCTGTTTTCACATTCTCAGCCTCAGTGATAACCTTGTCGCCATCCCTGGTGAAAGACCTGGGCTCATTATCGAACAGAATGTTTATTTTGGGATTCTTCAGGGCCTTTTCCTGCGCCTGCTTGTTTGCTGTCAGTTTGTCGAACTGGTGAACGATCGTCAGCCGGCTTGCAAAACGGGTTATATATTCAGATTCCTCGACAGCGGAATTGCCTCCACCTATCACGACGACCTCCTTTCCCTCGAAGTACTTCGCATCACATGTTGCGCAATAGGAGATCCCCTTCCCCTTAAGCTCCTTCTCCCCGGAAGCACCCGTGAGATTGGGAGTGGTACCTGTTGCAATTATTATCTTCTTCGCCCTGACGGTTTCGTTGCCGTCAATTAACACCTCTTTCCTCTCCAGGTCGACACTCGTGATATCTACTGCCGACCGGTAAACCGTGCCGTTGGCCTTTGCCTGCTCGCTCATGTTGTGCGATAGCATATACCCGGGCTGCGGTTCAATGAATCCAGGGTAATTCGAGACCATATGTGTGGTTGCGACATTTCCCCCCGGAAGGGCGGGATCGATGAGTACTGTGTTGATCTTTGACTGTCCCAGGTAGAGGCCGGCAGTCAGTCCGCCCGGTCCCCCGCCGAGGATAATGACATCAAATTCGGAGGTGGTGGACCTGATCTGCGACTTTATCCTGCTTACCCGGTCAGGTGTAAGCATGGCATCGAGATTACGGACGATATCGCTCCTTTTAATTGCTCCCGAGAGCCTGCTGCCAACCTCTTCCCCATCCTGGTAGAAGAGAAGCGTCGGTGAAGATTTGACTCCAAGCTTCTCGGCCAGGCTCCTGCTCTGCTGACGGTAAATCTTAAGGAACCTGATATCGGATCCGTACAGTTCCGACAGCTCACTGTATTTTGAAGCCAGGGCTTCACACGGAGGACATTCCGTGGAATAGAAGTCGACTACGACCCGGTCACTCTCAAGAACTTCCCTTTCGAATTCTTCAGCTACTATCTCTTTCATAACAAAACTCTTACGATCCGGTACAACTGTTTAGTTCTTGAGAAGAACGTCCTTTATCACTTTCTCGAAAGTCTGCTTCGGCAGTGCTCCCATCGCTGCCTGAGGCTGCCCTTCCTTCGGAACAAAAAGGATCGTCGGTATGCTCTGGATGCCGAATACCGATGCCAGCTCCTGTTCGCTTTCGGTATCAACCTTATAAACCACTATCTGGCCTGCATACTCCTGGGCAAGCTCCTCGAGGACCGGAGCGACCATCTTGCACGGCATGCACCAGTCAGCATAGAAATCGATAATTGCAGGAAGGGTCCCTTCATACTTCCATTCCTTGCTCAGCTCGAAGTTGAATACCTTTTCCTTGAATTCCTGGGTGGTCAAATGAACCACTTGCTTTACTGCTGTTTCCATATTGCTATTTTTTAGTTATTTACCTTTTTTATCAAATGACGCTGCAAAATTAGATAAAAAAAATGTAAATCGCAATAGTATCACTAATAAATCGCAATATTATCACTGTTTTTTTTTTACCGGCTCTCTCCGAAGAAGGAAAATCCGAGCTCCAGGAGCTCTTTGATGGGCCGGCAATCGGATGCATAGACGGAGCCGGTCCGGTTTTTTGCCACGGAACCGCAGCCTCCGCCGCAGGCAAGCTGCAAGCTGCATTCGCTGCACTCGTTGATTGAAGTGACATCGCGGCCTTCCCATTTCATGATTTCTTCCCTTTCCAGCCTGACCACAGGGTAGAATGTGCCGAGTGCCTCATCCGATTTACCGACGGTGGCAGTGCAGGAATAGATCTTGCCGAGGTAGTCGAATGCCCATTCCGATTTGCATGCAGGGCAGGAGTCGAACAACGGGTCGGGAAGCTCGCCATTTTCCGAAAGGAATTTGGTGACGGAATATGCAGGCCTGTAGAATTCGGAGATAAATGGATATTTGGCAGTGAGTTCGGAGATCCGTTCCCAGAGGGAGATCCTGCTGAAGAGCTTTTCAGGGTCAGCCTGGCAATGATGCAGCTCGTAATTCCTTCCCACCTGGGTCTTGAAATGTTCGCTGGAGGTCCAGCCTTTATCGATCGCAAACCTGGCCAGTTCAGGAAGATTATCCATATTTTCCCTGTCGATGACAATCCTCAGGTTGACATCGAGATCATTGGCCAGGCAGGCATCTATCCCCTTCACGATCTTTTCGAATGTGCCCCCGCCTCCCCTGAGGTGACGCCTTTTGTTATGAAAGTCGGCAGTACCGTCGAGCGTTACCTGTATCTCCCGGATCTTCCCCTTTTTCAGGATCGGAATATATTCCTCCAGGGTATAGCCGTTAGTGACGAAGCAAAGCTTCAAGTCCTCCTCTGCAGACTTCGCGATTATATATTCGATGTTGCTTTTCTGCCTTGGAGAATTCAACAAGGGCTCCCCTCCGAATACTGTTATATACTTCTTTCTTGAAGAAAACTCCTTCCGAACATAGCTGAAAAAGGCATCGATGACCGAAGGGTCCAGTTCAGCCGCTTGATTGGAATACTGATCCTGGTAGCAATAGGAACATGAAAAATTGCAGGAATAATTGGTTATGAAAAATAGCTGTATTTCCTCCTTTTCACGGGCATCAATGAAGTCGAGGTATTTCGTCCTGTAAGCTGCCCGCTCTTCCTCTTCATCAATAAAGTAGCCTTTCTCCGCAAGCTCTTCCAGGAACCGGGGATCGCTCAATGCGCCCCCGTTCCTGACCAGTTCAAGCTGTTCCGCCTCTCCCGGGCTGAGAATGTCAGCATTGCCCGACAGCAGGTTGACAATGAAGTAGTTTTCCGAATTCCGTATCCTTGAAAAAATATTATACCTGGAATACCTCATTCTGCATTCTTTTTAACGCCTGCTTAATCGTGACAGCCTGCTACAGTCTTTGAGATCTTGGCACAGCACTGCGCGACTTTGGCTTTTACCTTGTTGGCTTTGTTTTTGATAAGTGTTTTCATTTTCCCTTATGTTTAAATTATGTAATAGAATTTCAGTGTGTCTTGTTTACGGTCTGGTTGCGGAAATCGTCCAGCTCGATACCATGATCGCTCCCTTTTCATAGGGTTTTGATTCCTCCAGGATGCTTATTTTTACGAATCCGGCCTTCACTACCTGGTCGAGATACTCAGCCCTGGTGACGGATCCCGCCCAGCATTCTGATACTGCCACCGGGTCGTTCCTGTATTCTTCGGGCACCGGGCTATGTGAATAAATGTCGCTTACGACAAACCTGCCTCCTTTTTTCAATATCCTGAAGATCTCATTCCACACAGCCTGCTTATCGGAGGAATGGTTTATAGTGCAGTTTGAAATGACAAGGTTGACAAGGTTATCTTCAAGCCCTGTCTTCTCAAGTGAGCTCATCCTGAAGTGCACGTTTGTGAGGCCCAGACGTTTTGCGGTCTCGACCGACTTCCTGATCATGCCTTCGGATATGTCAATCCCGTAAACGAGACCCCCCTTCCCCACTTTTTCTGCAAGGCGCATTGCATCAGTTCCGCGGCCGCTGCCGAAATCGACGCAGACCTCACCAGGTGCAGCATCCGAATGATCGATTGCACCGCCGCATGAGAGGCAGCACCCGGATTCTGCCAGTTCGCTGTAACGCTTATTGATTTCAGTAAAGTTCATCAGATTTTTTCAGACGTTAAATTTAACAATTTTCATCTCCGTGCGCACGGCAGGCATGGCGTTCCCGAAACGAGGAAACCCAGGGTCCCTCCGGTGAGGATACTCCCCAGCGGACTGATGTCAACTGTGCATGCACCGGTTCCGCAACCGATGAAGAAATACAATAGGTACCCTGAAAATGCACCTGCCAGTATCCCGGCCACAGGCTTCCAAAAATACCACGACAGCAGGAATTCCCTAAACGATCCCGGTCTTGGCTTGGTTCTGCATTCAGTCTCCATCAATTCCTTTTTTGATGCGGCAAATATAAATCAATAAATTTATAAATCGCAATAGTATCACTTAAATCTTTTTGCTATCACCGAAATTAATTATCTTTGTGCCTTAGAAGTATTAATAATGAGACCAGTATTTGAAAATGAACTTTCCGGGGATCAGTTGATCGAATTGTTCCAGAGCGATGAAAAATGCCTGGAGTTCCTTGCCGGACTAAAATGGAAGGACGGATTCAAATGCAGGAAATGCGGTAATGACAATTACTGCCAGGGTAAGACCNCGCATTCAAGGAGATGCACCAGGTGCAAGACCGAAGAATCGGCGGCAGCAGGAACCATTTTTCACAACTGCAAATTCCCGGTAAGCAAGGCATTCTATATCGCCTATAATGTGTGCAAGGGGAAAGAAGAGCTCTCCAGCTACGAATTTGCACGCCGGTTGTCGCTCAGGCAAATGACATGCTGGAATTTCAAGACAAAGATCAGGAATGCCCTCGAAGGCATGGAAACGCTGAATGAAAATGAGAAGATCTCCATTCAGAAGATCCTCACCGGCTGATCTGCGGTTACCTTAAGCCGGGGTTGACCCGGGTGCTCAGCCAAGTGCGCTTTGCACAATCTCAACCGTTTCTTCTGAAGCTTCGGCCATTACCTTCCTGATATTCTTCGCCATACCCTGCGCAAGCAGCCCGGAATTGATCATTGATACATAGACCCTGCCGTCCTCCTTTTCATAAACAGAGATCCTGCATGGCATCATGACCGAAACGATCCTCTCATCGCTCAGTTCCAGCATGCGGCCGGAGTATTTAGGCTTGCAGATCTCAATGACCTTGACAGGCCGGACCATCTTCCCCGACCTGGCCAGCGATTGCTGAAGATCGTGGACGGCGGGAAGGGTCCATTCCCTTTTCTCTGCCTCCGCAATTATGGAGCTGACAGTCTGTTCAAATCCCTGCCTGCTCGGATTCTCAAGAATCAATTGGTCTTTTTCCATATCATTTTCATTTAGGTTAACGGGAAATGGCCAAAGCCCCGCATTATCATTGATTTCCGGGGGTCGCCTTTACTGATTCCCTGATCTCGCCAAGTACCGAAAGATTGTGTTCAGCTTTCCTGGCGATCCCGGTATTCTTTCCCGAAGCAAGCTTCCTGAGGATCGCTTCTGCTTTGTCCCATTGTTCCCTGACAATCAGGGAATTTGCTTCCTTCAGTTTTCCTCCGGTATAGACGTAGCGCTCTTCTTGTGTCACTGTCGGGTAGAACCTGTCGGCATATTCATCGGCAGCGGAGATGCCCAGCTCACCGGCCTGGGTTGATGCCCGCGAGAAGGAAGGTAAAAGTCCCGAGAAATATGAGTAAGCTGTCCTGTTCCCGTATCCTGAGGTCATCGAAACTTCGCTCCTGTTGACCATGTTCCCCGAAAGGTCGTATAACGAAAGGAAAAAATCAGATACAAGATAAAAGCTCCCGAAACCACTTGAATTACCGTCCTCATCCGAGTTGTCGCTCTCATCCTGCCTGAGGTACAAGCTGATCGAGTCGAGCGTGACCAGGTAATCCGCTTTGAAAACAGTCGTCAGGAGCTCAACTGTATCTGCCGGTAGCATCAAAGTCTGATCCTGGACCGGGACACCTTTGAAGAGCGTATCCGCGACAAAGAATTTATAAATTGAATCACTGCTGCCGATCCTGTTCATCTCCCGTGCAAACTCATTGATTGCACTCCTGTAAACATTCTGGTTTTCACTCTTTACAGCCTCTGACCAGGTGTAATCGAAAATATTTATAAAGGCAATCCTGCAGGGCTTTATGCTTGCAGATATTTCAGGAGGTTCGCTCTTTTCAAAATAAAGAGGGGCGGCGCATGAAGTAATGATCATAAAGCACAGGCCAAGGATCATCAGATTAATTATCCCGTGATGCTTCCCTGAATTTTCGATCATTCGGTAATCAGTCTTCATGCAGGTCAAAAATATTAAATAAACCGCAAAGACCTCCATTTGTTTTTCAGAGCCCGTAATTTAACGGGTTTCCGGATTTCATCCGGGAGGTCTCTGCGGTCAGATTTCCCTTTTCCGGTTGCTACTCCATCAGCTTTTAACTGTTTTTGAAGCTTCGTCCCAGAATACAGTCTTCCCCCTGAAATATGATTCGTTTGCCATATGGCAGGCAAGAGCCGCATGATTCCCGAAGACTGCATCTTCCACAACGGGTTTGCGGGATTTGACAGACTGGAAGAAGTTCCATATGTGAGGACGCATATCGTCCCAGTCGTGACCACGGTAACTGACCTGATCATAAATTGGCTCCTGCCCTAGCTTCGGGGTATGCTCGGTGTACCATTGGGCCTCGTATTCGGCTCTCATTTTCGACGGGAAACTGCTGTCGTAGTAGCTTGGCGCCAGGTCGATCCCAGGCTGCGGTGTCCAGCTCATATTAAATTCACCGGTGTCGAGGATTCCTTTTGGGCCAAGGAAGCGGGCAAGCTCGGTGGTTTCTGTTCCAAGCCCGAGGCGTACAAATACAGGGACTCCATGGTAATCGAAAAGCACAAGGTGAAGATCGGGCATGTTTCGGCCGTCCTTCCATCTGAATATGCCGCCAAGTGAGGTTGCCGACCTCGGGATCTCGTTCCATCCAAGAGTGAACATCATCCCGCTTATCAGGTGCACCATCAGGTCGCCTGCCACTCCTGTCCCATATTCTTTCCAGCAGCGCCAGCGGGCAAAACGTTCCTTGTTGAATGGGATCTTCGGTGTATCGTTAAGCCAGGTATCCCAATCGAGTGTCTGCGGCGAAAGATCGAACGGCGGCGGGTATTCCCACGCACCTGTGGGATCGTTCCTTCCCAGGGTGAGCTCCACATTCTCGATTTCTCCGATATCCCCGTTCTTGTACATTTCCCTCGCTTTAGCACAGAGATTCGAGCTGACCCGCTGAGATCCGATCTGGACAATCCGTTTGTTCCTTGCTGCAGCGTCAACCATTTCAAAGCCGTCGGAGACGGTGTGCGACATGGGCTTTTCGCAGTAAATATCCTTCCCGGCATTGCATGCATCGACGACTACCCTTTTGTGCCAGTGGTCAGGGACAGCGGCAATAATGCAATCGATATCCTTGCGGTCCAGAAGCTCCTGGTATTTTCTTGTGACCATCAGGCCGGGATTCCCTGTTATCTCCCTTGCAAGGGTGTGGCGGCCGTCATAAAGGTCGGCTGCAGCGACACACTCGGCACCCGGAAGCGTCACTGCTCCCGAAAGAAGGCCGGAGCCCTGCATTCCAATTCCGATGATCCCGAACCTGATCCTGTCGCTGTGTGCAACTTTTTGCTGCATCCTTTCAAAAGGATAAGGTTCCAGACTAATGACCCTGCCTGAGAGCAGGCCGCCGGTGCCCAAAGCGCTTGTCTTCAGGAAGTCGCGGCGAGAAAAGTGGTTTTTCATAGGTATAGTCAGCTTGAGATGAAGTCATTTTGCAGACCAAAGGCCCGCATTACTTTTTCAGAGCCCTGATGGCAACTTCCTTAAAGAACACAATATCATTGTTGCTGTGGTTCTGAAGCCCGAACCATCCAAAATCCGGGCGGCGTCCTCTCTGGGGTTCAAAATCGAATTTCCTTGCAGGTACGGAATCACCTTCGGTATAGTCGGTAACCTTGATGCCGTTAAGAAATACCATCGTCCTTGGGCCATCGAGGGTAATCTCCTCGGTGTTATATTGAGGACCAGGCTTCCAGGCATTCTTTACGAGCGGTTTTGTAAGCGAATAGAGCATGCCTGTTTCATGGTATTCATCTTCTCCCGATGCGGCGGGATCGTTGTCGATCTGAACTTCATACCCGTAATTGACCGGCATCCACTCTTCACGGGGCTCCAGGGGGATCCTGATGAAAATGCCGGAATTATCATTTTTATCACGCATATGCCAGACAACTCTGATCTGGCAGTTCCCTACCTTGCCGCCGGTCCAGTAAAGAAGGCCCATGCCTCCATGGGTCTGGATAAGCCCGCTGTCGACGGTCATATCCCCGGGACCTACATGTTTCCAGCCGGTAAGGTCCTTGCCGTTGAACAGCTGGGTCCAGGCTGTATCAAGGACTGCAATATCCGATGCGGGTTTTTCCATATTAACCTGCTCTCCTGCTTTCTTTTCGCCAGTCTGACTGGTGCAGGATGAGAAGGAAATTCCAAGCATAACAATGCAAATGATCAAGAATAAATCAGTTAATTTTTTCATACTCATTTCATTTTAAAGTACTTCTGATAAGACAATTGGGTTTCGATAATGTTTATTGATATTGTCATATGAGAGGCAGATTAAATGCCCCTGCATTCTGACCGGAGATTTGATTTTACATTCAGGAAGATCGATGTTAACCGTTATAAAAATATAAAAGTAAGGGATATAAATCAATGGAAATATAAATTGTTTAAATTTAAATGCACATTGCAGCAACAGAAACAATTGATTCATGAATAAATTATCGGTAACCGGGTTTGGAGTGATTACAGTCTTACTTTTAACCACTGCATCACTGAATTCCGGCAATAAATCGGATAAGGTGTCACTGCCGGGCTATTCCTGCCAGGACACAGTCAGGAAATACAAGGATGGGTCGTATGAAGGGCTTTCGCGGGATTCTTACACTGACGAGCCATACTGGGGGCTTGTCAGGGTCAAAATTGAAAACGGACTCTTTACACGCATCGACTTTTCCATAAGGGATTCAAATCTCCATGAAAAGTTCGACGGAGCATATGAAAAGCATTTTGAGGGCAACCAGGTCTATATCGAACAAAGCAGGAACGACTGGAACGGGGTAAAGAGCTATCCTCAGAAGCTTCTCGAAAGGCAGGATATCGGCAAGGTGGATGTAGTGTCGGGGGCAACCTGGTCATACAATATTTTCAGGGCCTCCCTGGCGGAAGCTCTTAAGGATGCGACTGTTAACTGATACGGGAGACAATTACCCGTGCCGGAGGACTATTTTATCCTGAAATTCCTGGCATAGCGGACACGCTTGCCATTTGATGTTATTCCCTCGATTATGGCCGAATACTCACCAGGTTCATCAGATGCATAAAGTACTGCGGATGCTTTGCCGTCCTTACCGGTCCTGAACTGAGGATCCCAGTGCAGTGTGTTCCTGAAATCAGGGATACGGCTGGTTCTCAGGGAATCGATTTCATAAACAGGTGAATAAAATTTCTCGGGCTCCTGGCATCCTTCGTAGATCTGCCTGAACACTGATTCGTCAAACTTGAGGTTATTCAGGTTTCCTTTTTTGGTAATAAAGCTGAGGATCCCGTCAAACACGAAATCGCCATAGAAATACCTGACGCTTATTACATCGATCCTTTCAACATCCTTTGACGGCATTTCGAGCAGGCCTTCAATTTCATTGAGCGGGACCCCGTCGACCATTACGAGCGCCTGATTTTCAAACTGCTGGTACGGATTGTCATAGACGATCTTAAACCATGCCTTGTCATATTTCCTGAAAACCCTTACTTCCGGCATGATCTCCTTCACCACCTCCCGTATATTCGTCAGCTCAATAAAATCGGACAAAACCAGCTTTCGTGACGGCAACCCATAGAAATCCTTCATATCAGGGGCCCTCTTATTGGTATCACCTTTCTGCCTGAACGGTTTGTAAAGGTTGTTCACCTGCATGCTGATAACTGCACTGTTAATATTCTCTGCGGCGATGCTGTCAAGATAGAATTTCCCGGGAGTCGCGTCTGAAAAAGTGCTGCAAAAAGATTCGTTCAGCTCTACATAGCAGCCTGACTCATCGTGCAGGAATGGCTGAATGACAATCTCTTTTGGCCCTGAAAGGTCCTTTACGACAAACAGGAACCCTCCGCGGTTGTTGGTTTTGCCGAACTGGCATACCGCCGACCTGCCAACGACGGACAAGGAAATATCGGCATTTATCAGGGGTTCATTCGTCTTTTTGTTCCTGATGGTCCCGCTTATTATCTCACCTTCCGGTTCAGGCAGCCAGACTGAATCAGCCAGCGGGGAACCGTCAGTCACTTCCCTGCCGGGCACTGAGGCCAAACGTTCTCTGGCGTTGTCTTTCAGGGTCGATTTTACCACTGACAGGGAGAGGTCAGCGGCAACAGGGGCTCCTGAAGCGTCCCTGAGTGAAACGCCGATCCCGATCTTCTGACGCGCCGAATATTCCGGCTTGTCAAACTGAATATCCCCAATTACCTGTTCATCAGTGGCTGCAGTTCCGGGGGCATCCACAGCAACCTGGACCTTCCGGCTGTCATCGGTTTTCCCCTTGCCGGCTCTTTGTGCCGGATTGATGAGCCGGTCGACGCTCCTGAAAGGATTTAGAACGGAGATTGTCCTGTAAGCGAAATCCTTCTCCGGGTAATTCAGCATCCATTTTGTATAAGCCCGGATGAGATAATTCCCCGAAGTAAGGGTATCCGGGAGAACGATTGTCCCTGATGCCGAGGTTCCGGCAGAGAACAACTTAAGCTGTACGACTGGATTGTTGGCATCGTTAAGCAATTCCGCATAGAGGATCTTGCTGAAATCCGATGGCCTCTCCCCGGCTTCATTGAACTTATTTATCTTTAACCATACCTGTTCTCCCGCAATGTAAATATCCCGGTCGGTGGTAATCATCAGTCCTTCCCTGAACCTTCCTGGATCACTGCCTGCCGGCTGGGCGTATGAATCTGCGGCCCGGGTAACAGCAAGGGTCATCAGCAGAATAATTTGTATGCGGTTAATCAGGTTTTTCATAGTCATTTCGATCAGGGAATGTCGACCCAGAAGCCAGGTCTGGTAACAGTTCCGTTCAGTTCGCAATCGGAGCATTCTTTCCTGGCAAAAACGACCCTGACAAGCTCCTCTGTCGTATCATTGTAAATGGGCTTAACGAATTGGAATCCACCGTCGTGCATGAACATCTCATAGATCTCGTCCCATGTGGGAGGTTTTGACCAGGAACCCGGCCGGACATATGTCTCAGGTGAAACTGAATACTCATCGCATTTGTACTTAAAGTAAGGCAGGTCCATTCCGAGCAGGTCATTCGGAACAATGAAGATCCTCCTGGTCTTTACAGCCGAAACCCTGAAGTACCCGAGAACTTTCTCATTCTGATCTTCAATATTATAAATATTGCTTATTACCGAGTATGGCTGCTTGTCAAAAATGTTGCCACCCGACTCGTTCACCGACTTAAGGTTGTTCCAGAAATCAAATTCCTTTTCCGACAGTGAAAACTGCCTGATCAGGAGGCTGTATTCGATGCTCAGCCTGTCAGACTGGTCGGAGGAAATAAAAAGCACGGGCTGATTGAGGATCGCGTCCCCGGATGAGCTGCCTGCCGAAGCTATCTCTATGTCAGTCGATTTATTTGACCGCCAGCAATATTCCTTGATCTTATCCAGCTTTAGTATGGTTGTGTCATTTATATAGTTGTACGCCTGCGGGTAGGGCAGCTTAAACTTCCAGGTCTCATCATATTCCCACCTGAAATAACGGGTACCCTCCGGGGGTTCTCCGGTGTCGATAAAGATCCTGATACCCTCAAGTGTCCTGTTATAAATGTTGTCGACAACTTCATCCCTTGCAATGTGAACCGAATCGATATCCGCCACCGGTGTCATTACACAGGGTTCCGACTCATACTGTTTCCCGTCAGGGGTCTGGATATGGAGGATATAGGTGCTTCCGGGGGTTCCCCTGAACTGGCTGTCGCCGGTCCGGTAGATCCCGTTGCCGGTAGAACCAAGATTTATCATATTGCCTTCGCCGTCGGTCAGATAGACCAGTGCGTCGTCAATAACTTCGGGAATGGAGTCAATTGAAGGATATGTCCTTGTCAGCCTTACCTCACACGGGGTGTTCTCATCAGTGACAAGCCCCTCGACCACCAGAAGCTTTTGGTAGCTTTGAAGGTGAGGAGTGAAAGGATCGATACATGTCGTAGTGAATACAGCCACGAACAGCACAACCACCAATAGCAGGTAAACCGGACACCTCTGGACAACCTTCAACATAACCCGCAAGATTTTATTATTTCCACCCCGGGAAGCAAATTAACAGGAAGGCAAAAATAGCATAATTCAGAAAAACCTGTTTACAAATTCATCCCCTTTCGATAAATAATGTAAAAAAAAATGCTCGGGGTTGTAAAATATTTTGTTAATTCGGCAATCCAAATTCACATCAGCCTGAGTAATGCGTTTTTTCATTCTTCCGATACTATTTCTGCTTATTGAATGCAACCTTGCCGCACAGATTATCAGCCGGTCGCATCTGCCTGTCATACCGGCGAACGGGCCGGGTGAAAAAGTCAAAAGCGACCCTGTGAGCGATGCTGACATCAGGAATGTTTACCTGGCTTCGGTTTCACATCAATATGAGTTCGTAAACGGCAGGGAGTTCGTGCCGTATTTTTACAGGAGCAAGACCTCACCCTTCATGTTCTCAGGGACACCATTAGTATCGACACTCTATTTTAACGGGCGGATCTATCATGATATATCGCTTCAGTACGATACTTATACCGATGAGGCCGTTTTTACCGATACAATCAGGATGTTTCATTCCGAGCTGCCCAGGGTGGCGCTCAACAAAGACCTCATTGAGGGTTTTGACTTCATCTTTAACAGGCAAAGCTATAAATTCAGATACCTCAGGGCAAAGACGGCAGCCCCCGGCTTACCCGGCGACGGTTATTATGACGTAGCCTACGAGGGGCCTTCCGAATTCCTGCTAAAACACCGCGGGATGATCTATCAGAAAGATGCAATTGATGAGTACAAGTATGTGGATGTCAAATATATACTTGCCCGGAATGAGTTCAGGAAAGTGACCAGCCTCAGGGATTTCCTGTCGTTGTTCGGCAACAGGTCGCGGGAGGTCAAAAGCTTTATCCAGGACAGGAAGATCAGGTTCAGGAAAGCCGATAAGACGGAAGTTGCAGCTATCCTGGAATACTACGATTCGCTGACGAAACAAGACAAGAACTGAGATGAAAAAGCTTGCGCCGGTAATATTTCTTCTTTTCCTAATCGGGGATCTTCACGCTCAGGAAAATAAATTGTCGCTTCAATTCGAGAAGATCCTCTTCGGGGATCTTGCAGATACCATCGAGAAGGTCATTCCGGTCAGGATCTATTATTCGCGCCAATGGGTCGATACCCTTTTGCTGAAGGTGGGGCCGGGCGAAAAATCAGTGGACGATATCTTCAGGAAGTCACTGCAAAATACCGGCTTTTCATTTTTTGTCTCCGACAACAACAAGCTCATTATAACAAAGGGGTTTGTAAAGACAAATTTCAGCGAGGACTACGTTAATTACCTGAGGTACAAGACCTCGTCAGCCGATACGGTAAAATATACGGGTGCCTCCGCAGCGGCAGAGAAGTCATCGGTCAACGACGAGCTGAAAGTGTTCAGGATCGGCAATCCGTCTTCCCTTGTGAAAGGGGGAACAGCAGCCCTGACAGGCACCATTATTAATCTGGCCACTGGAGAGCCTGTCAACGGGTGTGTTGTTTATGTCGATAAGCTGAAGGCTGGAGCCGTCTCGAACAAGTCAGGCTTTTACTCGCTCGGGTTGCCGAAGGGCCAGTACCAGGTCGAGTACAGGATGATCGGGATGAATACTGTCAGGAGGAATATCATAATTTATTCTGCCGGCGTCCTCGATGTCGGCATGACCGAGAACACCAGCCAGCTTAGCGAGGTCACAATATCGGCTGACAAGGAAAATGACACCAGGAACGTGAGGATGGGAATTGAGAGGATAAGCGTGAAAATGCTGAAGCAGATGCCTCTCGGGATGGGCGAAGCCGACCTAATCAAGAGCTCACTTCTCCTTCCGGGCGTCCAGACAGTCGGGGAGGCTTCGGGAGGGTTCAACATCAGGGGAGGAAGCACCGACCAGAATATGATCCTTTTTGACGGTGCTCCCATTATCAACCCGTCGCACTTTTTCGGGTTCTTTTCAGCTTTCAACTCCGACATCATAGAGAACGTAACGCTGTATAAAAGCGGAATCCCTGCCAGGTATGGAGGCAGGATCTCCTCGGTAATGGATATCACCCTCAAGGAAGGGAGCAGGGAGAAAGTAAATGTCAGCGGAGGCGTCAGCCCTTTTGCGGGAAGGCTGATGGTCGAGGGGCCCCTGTTCAAGAAAAGCAGCTCATTCATCATAAGCTCCCGCACGACTTATTCAGACTGGCTCCTGGGAAAGCTGAAGGATGCAAAGCTTCAGAAAAGCACGGCAGGATTCTATGACCTGGAAGGAATGCTGGTCTTTAACCTCAACAAGAAGAACAGTATTTCGATATCCGGGTACACGAGCAACGACAATTTCGATTATTACAAGGAATTCGGGCTTAATTATTCCAACTTCTCTTCCTCCCTTAAATACTATCATTCATTCAGCACGAAGCTGTTTGTGACTGTTGCGGGTATCATCAGCAATTACAAGTATCAGCTGAAATCGTACGATGATCCGGCTACCAGTAACAGTCTCAGGTATAATTTTGACCAGACGATTCTCAGGGCTGATTTCACGTACCTTCCGAATGACAGGCACAAGGTCGATTTCGGGCTTGATGCAACAAAATATTCCCTTCACCCGGGTACACAGGTCCCGATCGGGGTGCTTTCAGAAACACCGGCAAAGACGCTTGAGAAGGAACAGGCCATCGAACCCTCATTATATATCAGCGATGAGATCGAGATATCCCCCAGGCTGCTGTTTTCAGGGGGGTTGAGAGGGACCCTGTTCACGTCGCTCGGGCCGAAGACCCGGTACCTGTATAGCACCGGAGCCACCCGTTCGGTCGATAATATCACCGATACGGTCACTTACAGGAACGGCAAGATACTGCAGGTCTATCCAGGCTTCGAATTCCGGACATCGGTCAGGTTCATGGTCACTATGGATCTTTCCGTCAAGGCAGGGATCCAGCGTAATTACCAGTACCTTAACATGATCTCAAACACCACATCGGTCTCACCCACCGATGTGTGGAAACTTTCGGACTATTATATAAAGCCGCAGCGCGGGGACCAGTTCTCGGTAGGAGTATATAAGAACTTCAGCTCGATGGCGCTGGATCTGTCGCTGGAGGCATACTACAAGAATCTCAAGAACATTATTGATTATAAGAGCGGCGCCCAGCTCCTGATGAATGAACATCTTGAGACGGACATCCTCAGCGGCAGGGGAAAAGCTTACGGGGTCGAGCTCATGGTGAGGAAGAACACCGGGAAGCTTACGGGATGGGTAAGCTATACCTATTCGAGGTCGCTTCTCAAGTTTGACGGGACCTTCTCGGAAGAGAGGATCAACGGCGGAAATTATTTTCCTGCAAATTTCGATAAGCCGCATGATGTCAAGGTAGTCGCAAGCCTCAAGATCATCAGGAGGCTGAATGTCACCTCCAACCTCATCTATAACACCGGCCGGCCCATCACATACCCGGTGGCGTATTACAACTTCGACAACGGGAGCCATATTTTCTATTCCGACAGGAATGAATTCCGGATTCCCGATTATATGAGGCTTGATTTTTCAGCAACCCTGATCGGTAATCTCAGGGCCAGGAAACTCAACCATTCATCACTAACATTTACTGTTTACAATGCCCTCGGGCGGAAGAATCCCTATTCGGTGTTTTTCAAGGTCGAGGATGGGGCGGTGAAGGGTTACCAGATGTCGATCTTCGGAAAACCGATAATTATGGTGACATATAGTTTCCGGATCCGGGGAAATGCTTCGACGGATCTGTAAAAAACTATTTCACAGAGATCACGGAGGAGATACAGAGGTCATGTAGGAAGAAGGTTTCAGGCAAGGTCTTTCACCATCCAGATGTTGCATCCGAAGTGGCCGGATTCCCCGAGGGAATGATCGATAAAAGCGAATCCCGACTTAATATACATTGAAACCGCCTTTTCGAGCTCAGGAAGCGACTCGAGGTAGATATGTGAATATCCCATATCTTTCGCCGAAATGAAGCATTTATCCATCAGGGTCCGTCCGATCCCCTTCCCTCTCCACTCAGGCAGCAGGTAGAATTTCACCAGTTCAGCGAATCCCTCAGGCAATCCGGGCGTCGGGAAGATCCCGCATCCGCCGGCCATCCTGCCATCAGCTTCTGCGATCCAGTAAACCGATCCTTTGGTCCGGAAAAGTTCAAACAGATGGTCGGTTGTAGGATCGAAATAGACAGTGCCGGGCTTGTCAATCTTAAACTCCCGGAATACAGCACGGATGAGGCCGGCCAGTTCCCTGTCGTCATCCGGCCTGATGTTCCTGTATGATATCTCAGTGTTCACAAGCTAACGGAATTCTGTTGGATAAGGTAAAAATACAAATTAATGTATCTTTTTGTTAAATTTGATTCGAATAAACCCTAGCTCCTCAACCCCGATATGGCTCCCGTAATAATAACATCCCCCAGAGCTCCTGTGGCTTTGCTGTTCCTTTTGTTCTTCCTGCCCTCTCTATATCCCAGCGACATCAAGATCACCGGAACGGTCACGGACATGAATGGCGCCATGGTACCGAATGCCAGGGTGTCGATGACTGCCGGCGCGAGGGAGTTCAGTGCTCTGACCGCATCAGACGGCAGCTACTCGCTCAGGATCTCCGGGATTTACGAACTGGCTTCAGGCGATATTGAAGTAGGGATGGCATATCCGAACCCGTTCTCGCTGTCAGTCAACATCCCGTTCATTGTCAACGCTTCAGGAGATATAAGGTTTGCGGTTTACAATTTTGCCGGTCAGAAGGTCTACGATACATACTTTGATTCGATCGATGCCGGAAGCTATCACATAGTCTGGGACGGGTGTGACCAATCGGGGTCGCCCCAGCGCGACGGCTTTTATTTCTATGCGATAACATTCAACGGGAAAACCAGGTCCGGGAAGCTGGTCAAGGCTGCAGGCTTTTCGGCATACTCCGCCGGGACAGCGCTCGAGGCGGACATGATGCCTCCGGTTGTTCAACCCACAGGCGGGAAAATCCGGTTCCCCGTGATTACCTCAGTTACATGCGAAAACTACTACCCGATACGCCTTACCGACATTACGGTTGCAGCCGATACTGTCGTTGACTTCGAGCTTACCCTCAGGCAGGCAATCCCGTTCAGGACCTCCGGGGACTATATTGCCATGCACACCGGGACGGAATACAGGCCGATGATCCTCAAGGGGGTGAACCTGGGCTCCTCACCTCCCGGCTATTTCCCCGGGGAGATATCATATGCCGTCAGCCCGGCTCAATACACCCGGTGGATCAACGATATGGCCGATGCCGGATTTAACTGCATAAGGGTCTATACCCTTCATCCCCCGGTCTTTTATGAGAAGCTCGCAAATTACAACCAGCGCCATCCCGGCAAGCCGTTGTTCCTCTTCCAGGGGATCTGGCTCGACGAGGTGGAAGATGCAGGCGATCCCTCGTCGTACGACCTGATCAACAGGGTAGGGCCATTCACGAAGGAGATGCATGATGTCGTTGACTGCATGCACGGGAACGGGGATATCGCATTCCGGTACGGGAAAGCTTACGGAAGATATCTAAGCGACCTTTCCAGATGGACCGCCGGCTGGATCCTCGGCCGGGAAATAAGCCCCCAGGAAGTGGATTCCACCGATGCCGGGCATAAATCTCTCACATCTTATTCAGGAACCAGCTTCACCATATCCGGAAGTAAGGCTACCGATGTATTCGTCACAAAAATGCTCGATCTCACTGTCTCGTACGAGGACCAGAAATACGGGAGCAAGCGTCCGGTAAGCCTCTCGAGCTGGCCGACCCTCGACCCTCTGGTCCATCCCACCGAGACATATACCGATGAAGACAAGGCATCGTTCGATCTGGAGAAGATAGTGCCAAAAGATCCTGAACCCGGTATTTTTGCGAGTTATCATGCATATCCTTATTACCCCAACTTCGTGAGTGAGGATCCGGGATACAGGGCCTTCAGCGATTCAGAGGGACCCGACAGCTACCTCGGTTACCTTACCGCCCTGAAGGACCACTACAGCCATATGCCCCTGCTGATCGCCGAATACGGCGTTCCATCGAGCTGGGGAAGCGCCCACCAGTCTTTCAGCAAGATGAATCACGGCGGGTATTCCGAGGTACAGCAGGGAGAGATCGATGTCAGGCTTCTGCATAACATCCTTGATGCCGGTTGCGGTGGCGGCTTTGTCTTCTCCTGGATGGATGAATGGTTCAAACCCACCTGGATAGTTGCGTACCTTGAAGCCTATGGAATCGTATCGGGCAATTCGGTAATCCCCACACGGCAGCTCTGGCATAACCTCACCTCCCCGGAACAGAATTTCGGACTTGTCTCCTTCGAGGAGAAAAATGTGCTCCCTTTCGAGAATTACCAGACCGATAAGCCGGGGGGTCCCGTTACAGGCATCTCTGCAACAAATGACAACAGCTGTTTCTTCGTCAATATCCAGACCGGCAATACTCTTGCGGCAGGTGATACCGTGATGATCGCATTCGACACCTACCTGTCCGGTCTTGGAGAATCGGAACTGCCGAACGGAAAGACCCTGCAGAACCGGTCAGAGTTCCTTCTGACGCTGGTACTCTCACAGGATACCTCCCTGTACCACGTCACCCAGGCATACGATATGAACGGGCTCACCCCTAGGTTTGATCTTGCCAACCATGCCCTGCAGAAATTCAAAAGTTCCATAACCGACGGTGCGCCATGGATCACCATGAAGTGGATAAATGACGGCCACAGTCACCAGTTCCAGGAGATCGGCAAGCTGCCGGCTGAAAATTCTGCTTCATTTACGTCCGGGCAGCGTTCGGCTGTTGCCTGGAGCGGCAACAAGATCAGGGTCAGGATACCCTGGACACTCCTTTACTTCAGGGACCCCACCCAGATGGAGGTCATTGACGGGGCAGTCTCCTATGACGGAGGTTATAACTATGTTATTTCGACCGCCACATCCGACGGAATAGGATTGTCGGTGTATTACCGAGGAACAGTTACCTCAACCATCAGCAGGTACACATGGCCCAAATGGTTGGTGGTTCCTGCAACTGAAACAAGGGAGAAAGGATCATTCAGCATCCTGAGATCCGGATTGCTTTCAATCCCCGATTTTGCTAATTGAGTTCAGGTTCGGGCTCAGGCATTTTCGTCCTGGGCTTCTTCTTCTTGTCGAACCCGTTACGCTCAGCCTTTTCCCATCCCTTCTTCCGGCGAAGAGCCTCGAAATTGCCCCTGATGGCAAAGTAGGTATGGATCGGGTAAATGAACGGTTCAACCAGTGCAACGGTAAGAAGCTTCAGAACATCTCTTTTCCTCTTGTACTTGTGGAATGTGATCTCCTCAAACAGTACTGCCCATGTCGACAGGCAAACCGCGAAGGTGTAGACGAATATGAAGAGAAGCAGGTAGAACGGCCAGTTGAGGGAGTTAATGATGATGAGGTAAATGGTGTAGGCAAATCCCGAGAAAGCGATGAGGGGCGCCATCCATTCAAAGAAGAACCAGTAAGGATAGCCAAGGACTCCCAACCTGCCGTATTTCCCGTTGAAGAACATATTTTTGTGGGTCCAAAGCGATTCGACAAGCCCCCTTGTCCACCTGGTCCTCTGCTTGCGCAGGGATTTGATATCTGAAGGAACTTCGGTCCAGCACAACGGGTCCGGGATGTAGCTTACTTCATAGTCCTGGTCATGATCGGCCATATACCGCCTCATCCTGAGAACGAGCTCCATATCCTCCCCTACCGTTTTTATGCTATAGCCGCCTGCCTTGATAACGATGTCCCTGTCGAAGATCCCCATTGCGCCCGAGATCAGCATTAATCCGTCGAGATGACTCCATGCCATCCTTCCGAGAAGGAAAGCCCTGGTATATTCCAGAACCTGTAGCCTCGGAAGAAGCTTATGAGGCACATGGATCTCCCTTATATGACCGCGCTCGACCTCGCAGGAATTGACGATTCTTATCACACCGCCCGACCCGATCACCTTTTTGTCCTTTTCCTCCAGGAAGGGCTTAACCAGCTTCAGGATCGAATCGGATTCAATAATGGAATCGGCATCGATCGATATGAACAGCGAACTCTGGCATATATTGATCCCAGCATTGAGTGAATCGGCTTTCCCGCCGTTGACCTTATCAATCACCGTGAGCCTGTTGTATGAAGGGTTCTTTGACCTGTAAACACCCCGTATCCTTTCACACGGGATCCTGTAGTCAAAATAATAATTCACCCTTATAAGGTCGTAGGCATCTCTCACAAGGTCGAAAGTGTCGTCGGTCGATCCGTCATTAACCAGGATGACCTCATAGTTATTGTAATAGAGTGAAAGCAGCGTGCGGATATTGTCGATAATGGTCTTGCTCTCGTTGAATGCCGGTGCAATAATGGAGATCTTGGGGCTCAGGGGCGAAAGGACCAGCGAATTGTAATTTACGTAACTGTTCTTCCTCAGGTACTTCCGTAGAGCTATTGCGGAAAAGAGCCCCAGCAAAAGATAAGATCCGAAGATAAAGAGGGTCAGGTAGAAAACAATATGTGCAAAAATAAATCCCATATTATTCAATATATTCTGCGGTCAAGAACATGTCTTACGATGATATTGTAATTTTTATATTCCGATTTCATTAGCTTGACGAGGGTTTTCACACCTTCCTCGCCGTTATTCTCGATTGCCTTTGTGGCTTCAATCTGGAGCTGGACATCATCCTCCTTGTCGAGAACAAGCTTGAGGAAGCCCATGAGGGAAGCATCAGGCATTTTTGCCATGGCCCGTATGATCTCTATGCATGTCTGGTAATCCTGTTCCTTGTAGATCCTTTTCATCGTCTCGAGGGTCGAGCGCATATCAAGGTCCCCGGCAATCTGGATAGCCAGTCTCCGGACCTCAGGTGACGGATTCTCGATTGCTTCCCTGATATCATCCTCAGCATCGCGCTGCCTGAACTCCCTGATCATTCTCAGAGCAAACATCACAACCGTCGGGTTGGTGGCCTTGAGCCATTTCTTGAAGGCCGGCACCGGCAGATCGTGCTGGATGATCAGCTCATGCAGGGTTATCTGCTCCCAGAGGGAGAACGGTTTCCTGAGCTCGAACAGGAATCCGAAAGGATCCTTTTCGCTCAGTCTTACCAGAGCTATCTGGGCTTCCATCCTGAGAATATCATTCTTCGAGTTGAGCGCCTTGTATATCGTGAAGTTTGCATCCTTGATGTTCATAAAGGCAAGCTCGCGGAATCCTTTTATCTTTTTATGCCACCGGTAGTCGTGGGCACGCTTTATCGAATCGCTGTCGAGGCCAAGGTAGAGGTATAGCCCTCTCAGCTTTTCCTCTGCATCACCTTTCAGGTTTACGCTCACATCGATCATCTGGTCGACCAGGGCCTGGCGGCGATAGCTGTCGGAAGCGATCTCGCGGAACCTGTCAGGGCTGCTGCCGGTGAACAGGTAATCTATGATCATGCCCTGGTAGGTCTCTGCCAGGTATTGTTTCAGTTTCTCCTCTTTCTCCATCCTTGCCCTGTTGAGAAGGATCACAACGAGCAGGATGATCATAGTGGCGATGGAAATCGTTATAGTAATGATGAGTACGTTGATGAACGCGAACGACTTGCCAAAATAGTTTATCTTCTTGAGCCAAGGGCTGTTGCTGTTCAGGATGAAAAGCTTTCCCAGGGAGCCTTTTGCGGAAGCGGCAGTTGCGGTCGAATCGGCGCTTTCCTTCACGGAATCGATCGGGATAGCCTGGGCGGCAATCATATCCCGGATGGTATCGGGAGCGCCAGGTATCACGGCACCAGTATCGGTCCTGTAGGAAGTCAGGATCGCTGTTGCAACCCGCGGAATTGCAGGCCTGGCCGGTTCGGAACAGGCTTTGAGCATTTCCCTGCTCAGCCTGGTAACCCTGATCTTATAGAACCCGTTCTCTTCAAGCATTGTCACTCCCTCCCCGATAATCGAAACGATCTTTCCATACATCCTTTCCGCATTCTTTTTAAGTCTGAATGCCCCTACTTGTATCGGATAGGATTCCGCCGACATTGCGACCAGGTAATCGAGCCTTGCATTATCGTTCCCGGAAGTAAGCAGGTCCACTGCGTTGTTTAAATAGATAGGGGACGGTGACGGCGGCAGTGAAGCCGGCCTCAGCGGAGGGTCGGCAGTGACCATCGGGAAACAGAGCAGGGATAATATGATGGTAAAGCCCTTCCTCATCACTTCATCTTAATTGCATAAGTAAGGTTTACCGTACCTTCCCACCTGTTTCTCAGCAGCGATTCCTGGAATTCTTCCCTCGAATAGCCGGCCCCGACCTTCAGCATAAGCCTGTTGGTGATCCGTGTATTGTATAGCAGCCTTACGCTGTTTGCCTTCAGGCGTGCAATGTCCTCCTGGATATCGAAGGGTTCATCGGGTGCCGTACCGGTTCCAAGAGTAATCTGGAGGTAATTGATGTCGTTAAAATAGCGGCGCACATTCGCATAAAACGAATATGTGGGTCCCTGGTCCTTAAAATAGGCATAGAATGTCCCCGACAACCAGAATTTCCTGATGTATTTCTCTAACGAGACCAGGCCGATGTAGACACCCCTGTCAAAATAGTAAAAGCGAAGGCCTGCCGAAGCTGCAAACCCCTTTGGCAGGATCTGCCAGACCTGGACTGCCCCGCGGTGCTCAGGGAAATGGGATCCCGGGGAATACGCATACGAAACCCATGCATAATTAACAGGCGAAAGCCTTGGATAAAACTCCGCTTCAAACTGATACTCCGTAGCCCCGCGCAGGGAATCAAAGGGCGCAAGATTTCCGACGTTGACATAGGCAGCAGCGGGTCCGATTCCAAATTTGTGCCCGGCTCCAGCGCTGTATACCTGCCAGAACCTCGTATAAGGCTCTGTGAAATAATCAAAGTAGTACCCGGCCCTCACGTCCGTTGCAACAGGGGTATTCTCCTTTGCCCAGAGTGAAATATCCTTTCTTGCCGACAAGGCATCGGTATTTGTTGGTTCCGTCTTTAACAACGTATCGATAACGGCTGCAGCTTCATCGTATTTCTTTTGCCAGGCAAGGACCCGGCCCAGCAATATGCGGACATCACCATATGAGGGATAGGCTTTCAAGAGCTTCCATGCAGCATCCGCCGCCCCGGAATAGTCCCCGCCAAACGCCATTGTCCTTATTCTTGAGTACTCTTCCTCCGGGTTCAGCTGTTCCTGCGAGAACAACATCCCCGTTCCGGCTAAAGAGCTGATAAGGATTCCTGTGAACAGTATGATAGCCGCTTTCTTCATTAACTATTTTCCCAGAATTGATCTGATCTTCGACACCAGGTCGGAGGGATTAAAAGGCTTGACCATATAGCCGCTTATTCCCAGTTCCCCTGCCTGGCGCTGGACCTGAGGATCACTGAAGGCTGTCAGCATCAGGGCCGGGGTATCCTTCCCCTGATCGGACCTCACAAACTTAACCAGCTCCAGTCCACTCCTGTATGGTAAATGAATATCCACCACCATAAGATCATAATCGTTCTTGAGCAGCAGTTCCATGGCCCTGTTGCCATCCTCTGCCGTGTCAGCCTCATAACCCTCCCTTTCAATAACGACTGACAGTGTCTTCATCGCCATTGGATTGTCTTCACAAATCAATATTTTCATCCTCAGAGATTCAACATTTGACTATTCTTCAAGATAGCATCCTAAGAAATCTCCGCATGATTCGACATCTCAAAATTGGGGATTTTTATCGGGCTAGCAAAGAAAACGGGTACTATTTTGATTGCCTGTGTAATTTCAAAGATAAATACCCGAATTTATATGATTAATGACAATTATGTTCACTTTTATCATCCAAATTTTAAGCATTTTCAAAACTAGGTTTTTAAGCCTATGCCAGCCCCTGCTAAAGCGAAAACCAGTAATTCAGCTTTATTAGAAAGATATTCCTGGGGAAAAGGCTTCGCAGGTATCCGAAAGAGTCTCCCATGGATGCGCCTGCAAGAGTGTTGCTCCCGGTCCTGTCGCTCGACCACACCAGGTAAATGAATGAGCCAAGCCTGTATTCCCATTTTGCAACCAGGTTCGACCTGAACTGGTGGAAATTAAAATCCGGATTGTCAATGGAATAGGAGATTGGCCACCCATCGGTCGTATAATCATTGAGGGTGTATTTTCCATCAACCAGCGCGGGATCCTGGTACACCCGGAACCTGTCGGAATATCCCCGGGCATCAGGATCTGTGATATGCTTGAAATCGGAATAGGTACCTTTCGAAATAAAGGGGCTGCCGTAATACTGTACCGAGAACTCCGGCGTAAGGTTGAGATCCACCCTGAAAGTAAGCCCTATAGTTGTCTGGTCGATGGAACCAAGGATATATCTTTTACCCGTGAAAAGATCAGAACGGTCGATGGTTGTCACGTACTGGAGCTCGTCGTTGTTCCGGGCATAGGTCCCTGTCACTGCGATCCTGAGCATGCTGAAGGGCCTTGCAGAGAGCTGCGGCATAACCTGATAAACCGCTGAGGAACCGTTGCTTCTCGCGTCATAGCTGAATTCAATCTGTCCGGTCACTTTTTTCGACTGGTTCGATCTGACGGTTCCGAAAAACATGAACTGGGAAGGCATCAACAAATCATAGCCGCCGCGAAGGATCTTGGTATCGTATGCTTTTGAGTGAAAGATGAAGTTTGTTTCAATTCCCCACTGGTTCAAAAAGTCAGCGCTTACCGAAAGGTGGCCCCCGGAACCCAGGTAGGTGCCTTTGTAATTCCAGGAGTTGAATTGTTCCAGGTTGAACCTGTAGGTCCGGAATATGGAGACGGGCTTGTTGATCATGTATGAGACTTCACTCTCGAGATTTATCTGGTCTGCGCTCGTCATATAGCCGATATCATTAAGCTCGAGTCCGGGTGACAGGAAGGTCACGCCTGTAGAGTACCTCCAGAGACCTTTGGCACCCTTTCCGATCCTGAATTTCCCTCCCAGTCCTTCCAGGCTGGTCCTGGTTATGTCGTAATCGACATAATCCCGGGCACCAGGCCGCTGGAAATAACGGGCCGAGGATTCCTGCAATGCCTTAATGGCTTCCCTGCTCCCGGTCACATAGCTGCCGATAAGCCTGGCATCGATAAAAAACTCCTTATCGTGCCACCTGTGAAGAAGATCGAGCCCCCCGGTGACAGCATCGCTTGCAAGGAAGCTGAGTGAGGAATCATTCATGAATCTGTTTGTCGATGTCACCATGCCGCCGATAACGGTTGTACCCTCATTATAGCCTTTCTGAATACGGGCGACAGTGTAATTCGTGAGAGGCTCCACCCTGCGCGACGACCGCAAATCGTTTGCATTGCTGATCCGGGCATATTCGTTTGCGGTGAGGCTCTGGATGAGGCCGATCGACAATCCTTTCGAGTTCGTTCCGCTGAATTTCACAGCATCGAGGATCGTCGTCATATCCGGCTGCTTTACAAACTGTCCTGCGCCGGGAGAGACAGAAAGCGATGGGGCATGTCCTATCCTCCTCGAATAGAAGAGGCTTTGGTCGTCAAACTTGTTTTCAAAGATTGTCAGGCCCTCCAGGAAGAAAGGCCTTTTTTCTTCATAAAAGGTCTCAAACGCAGTCAGGTTCATTACTGACGGGTCAGATTCGACCTGCCCGAAATCGGGATTCACCGTCAGGTCGATCGTAAAGTTGCTCGATAAACCGATCTTTGCATCAAGCCCAAGGTTGCCGCCCCACGCCCTGCCGTTTTTAGTGAAGGGGTTCCCGGGCTCTTTTTTCACTGTTTTGAGGTCACCTAGGATATATGGCATGATCTCCAGCCTCCTCGATTTCTTCAACCCTTTTATCCCGCGGAATTCCCCGTAGTTGTATAGTATCCCGGGACCTGTCTTGGACTGGATCTCCCAGTTGCTCTCCTCCTGGAACCTGTCGATCCATCTCCAGGTGTGAAGGCCCCAGACCTGTTCATCCTTGCTGCTGTACCTGAGCTGGCTCAGAGGGACCTCAATCTCTGCTACCCATGCTGAATCTTCCATGCCCACCTTCCCTTTCCATACGGCATTCCAGTTGAAATCCCAGTTCTCGGGATTGAAAAGGACCAGGTCAACTTTCTGACCCCAGGCCGTTATCGTGAATTCAAAGCCTGTACGGTAGTCGCGGTAGCTGTCGAAGTTGATCCCCACCATGTCTCCCACAATTTCATCGCGGACACCGGCAAACCTGTGAATTTTCTGGGGCTCCTTGTCAAATGCCCTGAATGCGACATATATGTTCCGGTCGTCGTACTGGATGTTCATTTTGGTGGGGAATGTGGGTTTCGCACCCTCATTCGGCGTGTACTGGTGGTAATCGCCTGCCCAGGTCCCGTGCTTCCAGCATTCGTCATCGAGCTTTCCGTCGATAACGGGGCGGGAAGTCACAATCCTCGATGTGGTGTAAACCGGTTGTTTACGGACCTGGCTTTTAACCTGAACGGTGTCCTGCTGAAATGACGGATATTCCCCGGAAGCTGACGCAACGGCGGCTCCCGGATGAATGACCAGGAAAAGCATGATAAGCTGTAGCTGTGATCTTAAAAGGCCTCGGATCATGGTGTAAGAGAGGTTCAGGATTTAACAAACAATAAATTTTCAAAAATAAGATATTTACCGGATCTTTTCCTGTCCGCCCTGATATCGCGGTTAAAATTATGCACCGTAAATAAATTTCCTGTAAATATTTTCAAATGCACCATTGATCTGACCATCCGGGGAAATAAATGGTTAATTTCGGATATCAATTTGAAGACCTTATCCCTGGTCCTTAATTTTTAATATGCTCTAAATGAAAAAATCACCTGTCACACTCGTATTGCTTCTCCTTTTGTCTATAACTGCAAATCCGCAGGATCCTGCAGGCCCCCCACCCCCGGGCAGGCCCCAGGCTCAGGGCAAGACTGATATCCTGATACATACAGGTACGAAAAGCACTGATCTTATCTACAGGGTCAGCAGCCGTGACAACAGGCTCTACCAGGTGTACCTTGGTCCCAAGCTGTCAGATGCAGGCCCGCTTTCCGGACCAGGCACTGATGCGCATCCTGCTTATGCCACTTTCGGTACTGACAACCTGTTTGAGCCCGCCATCAGGGCGACGCACAATGACGGCAATCCCTCGCTCGAGCTGCAGTATGCCGGAAGCGAAGAGGTCAAGGTAACCCCTGATATCACGCTCACCTCAATAACCCTTAAAGATCCGCAGTATCCATTTAGTGTCATTCTTAAGACCAGGACCTATTCCGGTGAAGACGTGATCGAGCAATGGGCAGAAATAAGCCACCAGGAGAAAAAGCCAGTTACGATATTCGATTATGCTTCGTCGATGCTGAATTTTGATGCATCAAAGTACTGGCTTACACAATTCCATGGTGACTGGGCTGAGGAGATGAAGATGCAGGAAAGCGAGCTTACCGCGGGAATTAAGATCCTGGATTCAAAGCTTGGGACAAGGGCTCATATGTACCAGACCCCGGTGTTCATGCTTTCGCTCAACGAAAAATCCACGGAAACGGAAGGTGAAGTGCTGGCCGGTACGCTGGGATGGTCGGGAAATTTCAGGTTCCTTTTCGAGATCGATGAAAAAGGATCGCTAAGGGTTATATCGGGCATAAATCCTTTTGCCTCGGAGTATTCGCTCGAACCGGGCAGGATCTTTACCACCCCTCCCATGATCTTTACCTTTTCATCAGCCGGCAAGGGGCAGGCCAGTCGCAACCTGCACAGCTGGGCGGAAAAATATGGCATTCTCGACGGGACCGGGCCCAGGTATACCCTTTTGAACAACTGGGAGGCAACAGGATTCAATTTTGATGAGAAGAAGCTTTCGGGAATCCTTGAGGAGACCAGGAAACTCGGGCTGGACCTCTTCCTCCTCGACGACGGATGGTTCGCGAACAAATACCCGAGGAACAACGACAGGGCAGGGCTTGGCGACTGGCAGGAGAACAAGGCGAAGCTTCCTGACGGTATAGCGTTCCTCGTGAAGGAAGCAGACCGCAACGGGGCAAAATTCGGAATATGGATCGAGCCGGAAATGGTAAATCCGAAGAGCGAACTTTACGAGGCTCACCCCGACTGGGTCCTGAAACTGCCTAACCGGCCGGAGAACTATTACAGGAACCAGCTTGTCCTCGATCTTACGAATCCGAAGGTCCAGGACTTTGTGTACAATGTCGTCGACGGAATTCTGACCTCGAATCCGGGGCTTGCATTTTTCAAGTGGGATTGCAACAGGATGATGACCAACACCTATTCGCCGTACCTTAAGGACAAGCAATCTCATGTATACATCGACTACGTGAACGGACTTTACAGTGTGCTTGACAGGATACGGCAGAAGTATCCCCATCTGCCGATCATGCTTTGCTCGGGCGGGGGTGGGAGGACCGACTACGGGGCTCTCAGGTATTTCACCGAGTTCTGGCCGAGCGACAACACCGATCCGGTTGAGCGGATCTACATCCAGTGGGGTTATTCTTATTTCTTCCCATCGGTTACGGTCTGCAATCATGTTACCTCATGGGGCCGCCAGTCCCTGAAATTCAGGGTCGACGTTGCCATGATGGGGAAGCTCGGATTCGACATCAAGACGGATGAGATGTCGGAAGGGGAGCTGAAATTCTGCCAGGCAGCGATAGCGGACTACAAAAGGCTCAGCGATGTCATCTGGAAAGGTGGCCTGTACAGGCTCATATCGCCCTATGAAGAGAACCGGGCAGCCCTGATGTATGTGGACGAGGCCAAATCAAAGGCGCTTCTTTTCAGCTATACCATCAACTCAAGGTTTGGCGAGACATTCGGTAAGGTCAGGCTGCAGGGACTCGATCCGTCAAGGACATATAAGATACATGAGATCAACATCTTCAATGAAGGGAGAAGGGGAATGATGTTCCCCGGGATGTCGGAAAACGGGAAGAGCTATTCGGGCGATTATCTCATGAAAGAAGGCATCAATGCAGGTTCTGCAAGCCCTCTGACAAGCGCAGTGTACGAGCTGACTGCGGAATAGCACCGGGCTTCAACCTGGTCACTTCCCGCTCCATCCTGCAAGCCTTGCCCACAGCCACCAGGCCGCATAGGCTTTCATGTTTGCATTAACAGGCTGGGTATGTGCCGCGCTGCAAGTGTACCAGTCAGTGCCCTCAGTATGGGAACCCTGCCATTCCAGGGCCCAGTTGCCCTCTTTGGTGCCGTTATTGTCAGAATCGTAATTGCAGCCGTCATCAGGCTTCTTATCGCCAAAATAAGTGCCGTCGGGATTATAGGATTCTATATCGGCAAAATCGTAAAGTATCTTCTTATTTGCCCTGCAATATTCCCTGATCTGTTCGTTCCTCAGGTGCAGGTTCCCGGTAAGGCCGGTCCCGTCGAGATGGCCGGTCATATAAACGAACTTCACATCAGGGTAATCTGCTTCGAGCGCCGACATCAGGTCCAGGTAGGTGTTGATGTCGTTCTCGCTTGCTGTTGAAACCTCCCCGCACCATGCCCACGCCACTACGTTGATCCCGGGATTTGAATCCAGGTAATCGCGTGTGCTCTGTGCCCACGAGGTCCTGTCGGGATTGCCCAGGTCGCCCGGCATCGCATAATCCCTGAGATCAAGAACACCGCCGGTCCCGCCGTCGTTCCATGAATATGAATCCCCCTTGAACGAGACCAGCCCCGACATGCCGTCAGTCAGCTGGCTCCCGTGGGAGGTATGGCTGAAGGCGATATGAAGCTCCTGGCGAGCCGCTGAGATCCATTCGGATGGAATGCTTGCAAGCTTCACCGACGAATGGTCAATTATTATTGCTTCACTTCCCTGCTGAGCAGGATCATTTCCTTCCTTGCTGCATGCTGTAAATGACAGAATGACAAGAAGGATGTAGAATGCCTTACAGATTCTCATCATAACAGGAATTTTGATTTTCAGAATTACGAGCTTTTTCTTCACGTCCTGAAAAACCAACGGGAAATTTCCCGTTATGTTGTGCAGTATGTGGATTCAGCTGACGGGTCCGTCCGGGCGGTCGGGACTGCTTCCCCGCAGATCAGGCTTGCCGACAGAGGGTTCCGTTGCAGTCTGGATCCCCGAGACAACTTCCGGGATGAGTCCCATCTTTACATAGACCGGGCGCACAATCCTTTTCAGCTCTGGTAGCTTCTTGTAGAAGAAGAATGCAGCAATTATGGTGCTAAGTCCGCAAATAAAGATCGAATCAGGTGTTCCGATAAGCTTTGCAAGGCTTCCGATGATGAGGCTGCCGAAAGGTGCAGTTCCCATGATCGCCATTGTGTAAAAGCTCATCACCCGACCGCGTTTGTCATCTTCGGTGATGGTCTGAAGGACGGTGTTGCATGCGGCTGTGTTCATCATCATGCCAAGGCCAACGAAGACCATGAGTATAACTGATGCCGGGAAGAACGATGTGAACGACAGCATCACGAGGCTGAAGCCGAAGAGGGTTGCCGCGGCGGGAATAAGCCGTCCAAGCCTGATGATGGTCTCCCGCGAAGCCAGGTAAAGCGCTCCCGCCAGGGCCCCGAGCCCCGCTCCCCCCATCAGAAACCCGAAGGTGCTCGATCCTCCCTTCAGAACCTCCTTGGCAAATACCGGCATAATGACCTGGTACGAGGCACCCATGAGGCTTATTACACTGAGCAGGATCAGCAGGTGCTTGATCGGGGCAAAGCCTGCGGCATAATTCATTCCCTCCCTGAGATCCGCAATGAGATTGCCCTGGGCGGCTTTTTTTACAGCGGGCCTGACCCGCATCATCAGGAGCGAGCCAATGACGAAGATGAAGCTGATGGCATTGATCAGGAAACAGATCCCCTCACCTGCAGTTGCGAGTATCAGGCCCGCAATTGACGGCCCAATGATCCTGGCGCCATTGAACATCATGGAATTCAGGGCTATGGCATTCCCCAGGTCCTCCTTGTTCTCAACCATTTCGACAACGAACGACTGACGTGAAGGGACGTCGAATGCGTTGATGCATCCGAGTGCAATGCTAAGAATCACAATGTGCCAGATATGGATTGAGCCTGTAAGAGTAAGGATTGCCAGAATGAGTGCCTGGAACAGGAAGACCACCTGGGTTATCACCAGCACCTTGTATTTATCGAATTTATCAGTGATCACTCCTGCAACCGGGGCAAGAAGGAAGGTCGGGATCTGCCCTCCAAAACTGACAAGGCCCAGCATGAACGGCGAATCGGTGATATGATAGACCATCCAGGGCATAGCGATCCTCTGCATCCATGTACCGATGAGCGAGATGCTCTGGCCGCTGAAGAACAGCCGGTAATTCCTGTACCTGAGCGACCGGAAAACAGTATTGAACTTGCCCGACATGCTGATTCTCTCTTCTTTCCTCCGCCTCACTTCACTGATTCTTTAGATCAAAACTAACTGCAATATGATAATTAAGTTCAATGGGACATTAACCTTGTCCGGGCGCTCCTTGTCCCGATTCTGGCATCCTCCGGCTGCATGAACTAAGGGATGATCCCGGAAAAATACAATGCTGCAATGATCACGATCGTCAGGCTTGAAACACCAATAGGGAACCAGACGGGTGCGATCCATGGCACCGGGATAAGGAACAGGACATCTATGGTTCTGAAGGTCGGGGGCCATTTTATCAGAATGTACAGGGAAACATAGTAAAACAGGTCCCAGAATGCAAAAGTCCAGAGGAAGAATATTCCCTTTTCAACCCATGAACCTCCAGTGAGCCATGCAATAACCACAAGCATGACGATAGTGGCAGCTTCCCTGGTCATCTCAATCCTCAGGTATTTCCTGGGGAACTTGCCCACGGACTCCCGGTTTGATTCTGAATCGGGCATACCCAGCACTTTACGGAGATATACCACAACCACACCCTCCAGATGTGCCATTGCAATCCCAAAGATTGCCAGGAGTCCCAGCTTTACAAGATTATGATCCATGAAGATTTAAATTTCTTTCAAATTAATAAATATTCCGACAGATATAAAAGCAAAAGAGGAGTAAGAGCAGGTATATCACTCCACCGCAGCGGCGGATCCGTATCAAAAGACCATTACATGCTTCTTTCGGCAATTGTCCAGCTGGGAGAAGCGTGCCGGTGGTAATAGATACTCACTTATGCGAGTGTGGAAAATTCCGGGGATTCTTCGCTGCGCTCTGAATGACCAGCCAAAGATGGGTTTGATGTTAAATAATTAACAATAAAAAACCGTAAAAGAGCAGGAAGTTAGCAATCATAGACATCGTGCTCAGTTTCGTATTTTTACGAATTCATGTTGTCCCCATATTTATTTTGTGGTATTGCCATCCCGGCCTCCCTGTGCCGGTCATGCTCCATTTGCGGATCTTAGCTTCTCAACATAAAGGTCGAGGTATCTTTCCTTCTGTTTTGCCCTGTACTGCATGATGAACCTCGGGTGCTCGAGCGGCTCGATGCGGCTGAAGAATCCATGCTCGTCGTTGAGCTTTTGAAGGAACCTGAAGTTCTTACCTGTCCCGAGGCAGAAGCAGAGATCCTTCGAAATTCCAAATTCGAGCTGGCGGTAAAGTGATTCTACCGAAAACCCGAGGATTGCCCTGGTCAGCTCCGGGCTGTCGTAGTAATTATAGTTGACCGGGCCGCCTTTCGGGCCGGTCCTGGTGAATCCGAGCGGGCTGACCGAAGTGATGAAAAAATCGTTGTAGAACTTGCCAGCCCCGCCATACCTGTCGATCATCTCGTACATGAAGACCGATGAAGGCTCGTGGGTCTTCCTGCCCGGGAGATCCAATCCCAGCTTCTCCTTCAGCCTGACGGTATCCGTGAACGGGATGCCCGTGGTGCCGGCGCCGAATCTTCCAGGGTTTATCCCGATAATCATGTGCCTTAATTTGTTGTCGGAATAATATTTCCTGTAAAATTCCGATATAATATCCGGGATATCAGGATTACCGGTGAAAGGATTCATGACCGAGATCCCTTCTGGCAGTTCTCCCCCGAAATGAAGTTCTTTCAGGAATGATATGACCTGGTCTCCGAACAGTGGCATGCTCAACTGGTTATTATGTTTCCCCAAAATAACTGATTGGGTATCGTTTAAACATTAAAATTGTCAAAATTAGTTAACTTTGGACGCTTTAAAAACAGGAATTCACCCCCAATTGATGGATGAAGTGCTAAAACCCTACGGAGAGAAGCAGAAGGCATTTGACAAGAGGTACCTTCAGATGGCACTCATCTGGGCAAAAAATTCCTATTGCATAAGGCGGCAGGTAGGCGCCCTGATCGTCAGGGGCAAGATGATAATCTCCGACGGGTACAACGGGACTCCTTCAGGATTTGAGAATATCTGTGAGGATGAGAGCAATGTCACCAAGCCGTATGTACTGCATGCAGAAGCAAACGCTATAACCAAAGTTGCGAAATCGCATAACTCGAGTGAGAATTCGACTCTTTATGTAACGACCTCACCCTGTATGGAGTGCTCAAAGCTGATCATCCAGTCGGGAATAAAGCGGGTGGTGTTTTGCAACAGGTATCCAAAGACAGATGGGCTTGACCTTCTGAAGAGGGCAGGGATCGAGCTTGTTTATGTTGACCTCGAAAACGACATTTATGAAGTACAATAATTCGCAAAGGAGCGTTCTTCTGCCATTGGTGATTGCATTGTCGGTGGTTGCCGGTATACTCATCGGGATATTTCTTCCCGGGAAGCAGTCTTCTGTCCAGCAACAGGGATTCCGGCTCAGGAACGACAAGATCAACAGCATACTCAACATCATTGAATCGGATTATGTGGACTCAGTGAACAGGAATGATCTTGTTGATGCTGCCATTCCTGCTATCCTTAAAAAGCTTGATCCTCATTCAGTTTATATTCCTGCCAGGGAGCTAGCACGTGCAAATGAACCGCTCGAAGGCAATTTTGACGGGATCGGCATCTCCTTTAACATGCTTTCGGATACGATCCTTGTTATAAGCACCATACCTGGCGGACCATCGGAGAAACTCGGCCTGCAGCCCGGGGACAAGATCATTTTTGTTAACGACTCGCTGGTCGCCGGCAGGCATATTGCCGAGGACCGCGTGATGGGTATGCTGAAGGGGCCGCGGGGAACTGTCGTGAAGATCAGGGTGCTGAGGAGAGGTTTCGGTGACCTGATCCCGTTCGAAATCACGAGGGACAAGATCCCCATTAACAGTGTGGATGTTGGCTATATGGTGAACCCAACCACGGGATTCATCAGGATAAACAACTTTGCCGTCAATACCTATGAAGAATTCATGAAGGCCCTCCAGGAACTTAAAAGCCAGGGGATGACAAGGCTGATCCTCGACCTACGGCAGAATTCGGGGGGAGTCATGGAAGCAGCGATTAAAATTGCAAACGAATTCCTGAGGGAAGGGCAGCTAATTGTATACACAAAAGGGAGGACCCAGCCGAAGAACGAGGCAAGAGCCACAGGTAAGGGAGAGTTTGAAACAGGTGACCTGGTGGTACTTATCGACGAGTATACCGCATCGGCCAGTGAGATACTTGCCGGAGCAATTCAGGACAATGACCGCGGGACAATTATTGGCAGGCGTTCGTTCGGAAAGGGACTTGTCCAGGAACCAATACCGTTTGCTGACGGTTCGGGGATGAGGCTGACGATTGCCCGATATTACACGCCTACCGGGCGCTCGATCCAGAAACCATACAATAACGGGTTTGATGCTTATTATGAGGACCTGAATACAAGGGCCTTGCACGGTGAGCTCGAGGTACCTGACAGCATTCATTTCGCCGATTCACTGAAGTTCACCACCCCGGGGGGCAAGGTAGTTTATGGCGGAGGCGGGATAATGCCCGACAAGTTTGTTGCGGTCGACACTTCCTACTTTTCGAAATACTTCATAAGGGTCAGACCACTGGTATACAGCTTCGCCTTGAAATACACCGAGAACAACAGGGAAATGCTGGTTAAATACACAACCGCACGTGAAATGGAAAAGTACCTGGACAAGCAGGACCTGTTCCGTACGTTCATCGACTATGCATCCAGGAACGGTGTCGCCAGGGACCCGGAAGGGCTTAAGGTGTCGGGAAGGTTCATCTTTGTTCAGCTGAAAGCGTATATTGCCAGGAATATCCTGGATAACAAAGGTTTTTACCCTATCTGGGAGGAGATTGACACCACGCTCAGGTACGCAATCAACTTTATCGACAGCGAGTAGTCCCGGAAGGTGTTGCTCATGGGAAGCCTTGCTTTAAAGCACTCCCTTTACAAAATCGCTTACTATTTCCGCTGAGAGCTCCTCTTCCTCTACAAATCCCATATGCCCGGAATTCTCAAGGATGACAAGCCTGGCATTTGCAGGAAGGCTTACTTTTTTGCTCACGGTTTCAGCCTGGATGTAATTATCCATGCTTCCGAGGATCCAAAGGCACGGCACCCTGCTTTTTTCCATCACGGATAATCTCGAGGGCCTGAGAATCATTCCGTTAAGGACAGATATGATCCCTTCATCGCGAAGCTTTGAGGCAATGTCCTTGGAATGCTGCACCGCCTCCCCGAATTTAGGGAGGTTTGCAGTTGCAAACATCTTTGTGACATTGTCGGGATACATCAGGAATTTCTTCCCCGCCCTGACGATCCTGATTTCCCGTTCCCTCTTATTGATAACCTCCGGAGGATCTGCAAACGGGTGGGAATGGAACAGGCAGTAACCGCTCAGCATTTCAGGAAATTGTTCCAGAAATGACAGAGTGATATAACCCCCGAGGGAATGACCTGTAAGAAATACCTTCTGGATGTTCAGGCACTCGATCAGCCCTTTTAACATCGAAGCCATGAATTCCATCGTATGGCATTCCATATAGATCGATGAAAGGCCATGTCCCGGAAGATCGACCGATATCACCCTGAAGCTTCCGGAGAGCTTTTTTGCAAAGCCCGACCAGACCTCAGAGGATTCCAGGTATCCGTGGAGAAGAATTACGGGATGACCCTTCCCGATATCCGAATAATAGATTTTCCCGCCGCGGTAATGAACATAGTACTTCATGTCGTCTCAGGATTATTTGTATCTGATTATCAGAGCATATTGCGACAAACTTACATTTAATAAATATACTCAAACGTTATCATTGATAATATGACTAAATAACTTTATTTTTATACTGACTGTTTTAAATTTATAAAGTTGACCTGACAGCTTAAGGTACTATTTCACCTTATTAACAGCCGGTTCCCATATCTGACTGGTGAATTTAATAGTTCGGTAACCTATGAATAAAGTTATTGCATCTTCAGTATCGAAGAAATTCATAATGGCCCTGGCAGGGCTTTTCCTTTTGATGTTCCTGCCGGTGCATCTTGCGATCAACCTCATGCTGCTGAAAAGTGATCCCGGACCTTTCAACAATGCGGCACATTTTATGGCGACATTCCCGGTTATCAGGATCATAGAGATCGTCCTGTTCGGCGCTATTCTGATCCATCTCAGCTGGGGCATTTACATTCAGATCCGGAACTGGCTTGCGAGGCCCGTCGGTTATATCAGCGGGAACAAGGCAGAGACCTCATTCTTCTCAAAATTCATGATCTGGACGGGGGCGACGATCCTGACCTTCCTGGTATTTCATTTCTTCAATTTCTTTTTTATCCGCCTGGGGTTTGTAAAAGGCAACCCTGACGACTTTTATAAGGTCGCCCACGACCTGTTCAGGATCCCCGCCTACGACATTATCTACCTGGCTTGCTTCGGCCTCCTCGGCTTGCATCTTTACCACGCCATTTATTCTGCCTTCCAGACCCTTGGCCTTAACCACAGGATCTGGACCCCGGTGGTAAAAGCTGCAGCCCTTTTATATTCGGTGTTAATTCCGGCAGGCTTTGCCCTGATACTGGTAATCATTTGGCTTTTCAGATAGATCACGAACGAAATGACAGAACTCAATTCGAAAATCCCTGCTGGTCCGTTGTCGCAGAAATGGACGAAATACAAGGCATCCGTCAAGCTGGTGAATCCTGCAAACAAGAAGAAGCTTGACATAATCGTTATCGGGACCGGTCTCTCCGGCGCTTCGGCCGCGTCAGCCCTGGGGGAGCTCGGGTACAGCGTCAAAAACTTCTGCTACCAGGATTCGCCTCGCCGTGCCCATTCAGTTGCTGCCCAGGGAGGTATAAACGCATCAAAGAACTACCAGAACGACGGCGACAGCACTTACCGCCTCTTTTACGACATGATCAAGGGCGGGGATTACCGTGCCCGCGAGGCGAATGTCTATAGGGCAGCCGAAGTGAGCAACCAGGTGATCGATCACTACACGGCTCTCGGCGTCCCATTTGCCCGGGATTACGGGGGCACCCTCGACACGCGGTCGTTCGGGGGAGTCCAGGTCTCTCGTACCTTTTACGCAAAGGGTCAGACCGGCCAGCAGTGCCTGCTCGGTTCCTACTCTTCGCTGAACCGCCAGATCAGGAAGGGCAGCGTGTTGATGTACCCGAGAAGGGAAATGCTTGACCTGGTCGTTGTCGACGGCAGGGCCAGGGGAATAATCGTACGGAACCTGCTCACCGGCGAGATCGAACGTCATTCGGCCCATGCTGTGGTCCTAGCAACCGGTGGATACGGGACAATTTACTACCTCTCTACCCTCGCCGTGAACTCAAATGCCTCGGCAGCCTGGAAAGCCCATAAAAAGGGAGCCTTCTTTGCCAATCCCAGCTTTATCCAGATCCACCCTACCAGCGTCCCGCAGCTTAATGAATTCCAGTCAAAACTGACACTCATGTCAGAATCGCTGAGAAATGACGGGAGGATGTGGGTTCCTCTGAAAAAAGGAGACAAACGGCCGGCTAATAGTATCCCCGAGGAGGAACGGGATTATTTTCTTGAACGCAGGTACCCGGCATACGGGAACCTCGTCCCGAGGGATGTAGGATCGAGGGCATCGAAGGAGAGGTGCGACGCCGGCTATGGGGTCGGTGATTCGGGGCTTTCGGTCAACCTCGATTTCAGGGATGCAATAATGAAGCAGGGGAAGAAATCAATCGAGAACAAATACGGCAACCTCTTTGAAATGTACAGGACAATCACGGGGATCGATCCCTATGAGGAGCCTATGAGGATATACCCTGCAGGCCATTATACCATGGGAGGCCTCTGGGTCGACTATGAACTCATGACGACTATTCCCGGACTTTATGCGATCGGGGAAGCAAACTTCTCCGACCATGGTGCAAACAGGCTCGGCGCAAGCTCCCTGATGCAGGCTGCAGGCGACGGCTATTTCATCCTTCCAAATACCATAAGCAACTATCTGGCCGATCAGATACGGGTGCCCAGGATCAGTATCGGTATTCCGGAATTTGAGGAAGCCGAGAAGAACGCCGTGGACCGCCTCGAAAAACTGATGTCGGTAAAGGGGACGCAGACAGCGTCGTCATTCCATAAAAGGCTGGGAAAGATCATGTGGGACCATTGCGGCATGTCGAGAAATGAGGAGGGGCTCCAAAAAGCGCTTGGGCTTGTCATGGAATTGAAGAATGAATTCTGGCACGACCTTAATATCCCCGGCACAAGGAACGAATATAACTACGAGCTGGAAAAGGCCGGCAGGGTCGCAGATTATTTCGAGCTCGCCGAGCTCCTGATAAACGACGCCCTCAACAGGAAGGAATCGTGCGGAGCCCATTTCAGGGAGGAGTATCAGACGGCCGAGGGAGAGGCCAGGCGCAATGACAGGGATTTTGCCTATGTGGCAGCATGGGAACATGTAGGGGAAGGCAAGCCGCATATCCTGCATAAGGAAGAGCTGAAGTTCGAGGAGGTCGAGGTAAAGGAGAGAAGCTATAAGTAAGGTCGCGCAGGTCGCGCAGGTCGTGCAGGTTTTGCGGATTTTGCGGGTTTTGCAGGTCTTGCAGGTCTTGCTAGTCCTGCAGGTTTTGTAAGTCGTGACTAATAAAGTCATTCAAAACCTGCATGACTGGCCAAACTTGCAGAACAATGCTTGACATTTAAGACCTGCATGACAAACAAAACCTGCATGACATACAAAACTTGCAGAACATAATAAAGCTATGAAACTAACATTAAAGATCTGGAGGCAGAAGAATGCCAGGGCGAAGGGGACTTTTGAAACCTTTAAAATGGACGATGTTTCCCCGGAGATGTCATTCCTTGAGATGCTTGACGCCCTGAACAAAAAGCTCGTCGAAGAAGACAAAGACCCGGTCGCTTTCGACCACGACTGCAGGGAAGGGATCTGCGGATCGTGCGGCATGTACATCAATGGGCATCCGCATGGCCCGGTGCCCGCAATAACGACCTGCCATCTCTCCATGAGGCATTTCAGGGACGGGGAAACGGTTTGGATCGAACCCTGGAGGGCAAAGCCATTCCCGGTAATAAAGGACCTTATCGTCGACAGGAGCGCATTTGACAAGATACAGATTGCGGGTGGATTCATTTCTGTCAATACCGGAGGAGCCCCCGAGGCTAACTCGATCACAGTCCCGAGGAAGAATGCCGATGCTGCATTCGACTCTTCGATATGCATCGGTTGCGGAGCGTGTGTCGCTGCATGCAAGAATGCTTCCGCAATGCTTTTTGTTTCCGCGAAGATCTCACAGTTTGTCCTCCTGCCGCAGGGAAAGGCGGAGGCAAAGGAACGCGTGCGCACCATGGTTGAAAAGATGGATGAGCTCGGTTTCGGGAATTGCTCGAACACCGGGGCATGTGAAGCAGAATGCCCGAAACAGATAAAAATCACTAATATTGCCAGGCTCTATCGCGAATACTATAAAGCTTATTAAACCAAACTATAAAGGAGATCTATGGGAAACAAACAATCGAGGCGGGATTTTATCTCAAGGAGCGCTCTTACCGGAATGGCGGCCATGTCGGTGCCACTGGCAGCCTGCGCGGGAAGCTCAGCCTCAGATCAGAAAGTTGCTGAAGGGAAGATTGAAAGCAAGCTAATTGTGCCAAAGAATAACGGGCTGCTGATAACGGGGACTTTCCTTGATGAAATTTCACACGATATCCCTCATCAGAACTGGGGGGAGAAGGAATGGGACAGGGAATTCGGTTATATGAAAGCGATCGGTATCGATACGGTCATAATGATCCGTTCGGGATACAGGAAATTCATAACATGGCCGTCGGAGTACCTGCTAAAGAAAGGGTGCTACATGCCATCAGTCGACCTGCTGGATATGTATCTCAGGCTGTCGTCCAAATATGGAATGAAATTCTATTTCGGCCTTTATGATTCCGGAAGATATTGGGACACGGGCGATATGACCTGGGAGATCGAGGACAATAAATATGTCATCGATGAGGTCTGGAAGAACTACGGGACCAGGCACAAGAGCTTCCAGGGCTGGTACATCAGCGGCGAGATAAGCCGGAAGACGAAAGGTGCGATCGGGGCCTTCCATGCAATGGGAAAGCAGTGCAAGGATGTTTCCGGTGGCTTGCCGACTTTCATATCCCCCTGGATAGACGGGAAAAAGGCAGTCGAGGCGGCAGGCGAAAACCTTACAAAGGCGAATGCAGTTTCGGTCCTGGAGCACGAAAGGGAATGGAACGAGATTTTCGACGGGATACATGATGTAGTGGATGCCTGCGCATTCCAGGACGGGCACATAGATTATGACGAGCTGGATGCATTCTTCACGGTCAACAAGAAGATGGCCGACAAGTACAACATGAAGTGCTGGACCAATGCCGAGACATTCGACCGCGACATGCCAATAAGGTTCCTTCCCATCAAGTTCGACAAGCTCCGGCTGAAGCTCGAGGCAGCGAAAAGGGCGGGTTATGACAAGGGCATAACCTTCGAGTTTTCCCACTTCATGAGCCCCCAGTCGGCATACCTGCAGGCAGGACATCTTTACGACAGGTACAGGGAATATTTCAATATTGCTTAGCCATGGGGGAAAGGTCGAATCAATTAGGCTTTGTAATCTGGCTTTCCCTTGTGGCATCTCTCGGGGGATTCCTGTTCGGTTACGATACTGCTGTCATTTCAGGGACCGTCGATCAGGTCTCAACCCAGTTCAGTCTCACTGATATAACAAAAGGCTGGTACGTAGGCTGCGCTCTTGTCGGATCAATTGCCGGGGTAATATTTGCCGGCTCATTGAGCGACAGGTTCGGACGTAAATTCGTCATGCTCCTCTCTTCCATCCTTTTCTCGGTTTCCGGCATCGGCTGCATGGTCTCAGGCTCAGTCAACCAGCTGGTCATTGCCAGGATCGTGGGAGGAATAGGGATCGGTGTTGCATCGGTCGTTTCACCGCTGTATATTGCAGAGGTCTCCATCCCGGCCATACGTGGACGGCTTGTATCGATGTATCAGCTTGCCATCACGATCGGATTCCTCGGTGCCTACCTTGCCAATTTCGGCCTGCTTAAATATTCCGAAATCCTGGTATCAAGGGGTGCAACCGGGGGGCTTTACGGCAAGTTCTTCGGTTCCGAAGTCTGGAGGGGAATGCTGGGAATGGAATCCCTTCCAGCACTTCTGTTCCTGGTCACATTGTTCTTCATACCCGAAAGCCCGAGATGGCTCATAGTCAGGCAAAAAGAAGCCAAAGCCACATCCATCCTGAAGAAGATCTTCGGCGACCGGGAAGCCGCCAACCAGGTCGTCAACGTGAAGAACCTGATTGCCGGCGAAGTGGCATCAGACTGGAAGATGTTGTTCCAGCCCGGTTTCCGCCTTGCCCTCTTCATCGGTGTGGCGCTGGCGATGCTAGGGCAGTTCATGGGGGTTAATGCGGTCCTTTATTACGGCCCGACGATATTCAGGGAGACCGGGCTTTCGAGCGGGGATTCCCTGTTCTACCAGGTCCTGGTGGGGCTTGTGAACATGCTGACCACGGTCCTTGCACTGATCATTATCGATAAAGTTGGACGCAAAAAGCTTGTTTACTGGGGAGTATCGGGAATGATCATCACACTCGTCCTGATCGGTATCTACTTTTCAGCCGGGGACCGGCTCAACCTTCCGCATGTATTCCTTCTTGTGTTCTTCCTTCTCTACATATTCTTCTGTGCGATTTCAATCTGCGCAGTCATCTTCGTGCTTCTTTCGGAAATGTACCCGGTAAGGGTAAGAGGTGCGGCAATGTCGATCGCCGGGCTTTCGCTGTGGATAGGCACCTACCTCATCGGCCAGCTCACCCCGGTCATGCTCGCCCGCCTCACGCCAACAGGAACATTCTGGCTCTTCGCCCTGATGTGCATTCCGTACATCCTCATCGTATGGAAGCTTTTACCCGAGACTGCCGGAAAATCGCTCGAGGAAATTGAAGAAATGTGGCTGATGAAGGGAAAAAGAAACTGAAAAAAATATTACAATGGATGTCAAATATTTAAAGGAGCTTTACAAGGACGAATTGCTGGATAATGTTCTCCCGTTCTGGCTCGAAAAATCTCAGGACAAGCAATTCGGGGGCTATTTCACGTGCCTCGACAGGAAAGGAAACATTTTCGACACCGACAAGTTCATCTGGCTCCAGTGCCGCCAGGTGTGGCTCTTCTCGATGATCTACAACAGGATCGAAAAGAGGCCCGAATGGCTTCAGTGTGCGCTGCAGGGTGCAGAGTTCCTCAGGAGATTCGGCCATGACGGGAATTACAACTGGTACTTCTCACTTACAAGGGAAGGCAAGCCCATAATTGAACCCTACAATATCTTCTCCTATACTTTTGCCGCCATGGCATTCGGACAGCTTGCCAGGGCTACGGGTAACCAGGAGTATGCTGAAATTGCCAAGACCACGTTTGACATCATCCTTACAAAGACAGGCAATCCGAAAGGCAGGTGGGACAAATCGCACCCGGGAACCAGGAGCCTTAAGAACTTTGCGCTCCCGATGATCCTCTGCAATCTTTCGCTCGAGATAGAGCACCTCCTCGACAAGGAATTCCTTCAGAAAACGATCAATGACTGCATTCACGAGGTCATGGATGTCTTTTACCGGCCTGAGCTGGGGATCGTCGTTGAGAACCTGACCAACGCCAATGAACTGTCCGATACTTTTGAAGGACGCGTGCTGAACCCGGGCCATGCAATTGAGGCTATGTGGTTCATCATGGATCTTGGCGAGCGCCTCGGAAATCCGGAGCTCATAAGGAAAGCGGCGGGGATCGCGGTACACATGGCCGAATACGGCTGGGATGAAAAGTACGGTGGAATCTTCTATTTCCTCGACAGGAAAGGCCATCCTGTTCAGCAGCTCGAGTGGGACCAGAAGCTGTGGTGGGTCCATGTCGAAACGCTGATTTCGATGCTGAAGGGGTACCTGCTCACAGGCTCAAAGGAGTGCCTCAGCTGGTTTGAAAAGATCCACGATTACACCTGGGAGCATTTCAAGGACAAAGAGTATCCTGAATGGTACGGCTACCTCAACAGGCAGGGGGAAGTGCTTCTTCCCCTGAAGGGCGGCAAATGGAAAGGATGCTTTCATGTACCCAGGGGCCTCTATCAATGCTGGAAGACTCTGGAACGGCTTGAATATAATGGTTAAAAACTCCCTACTCACCACTCACTACTCACTACTCACCACTCACCACTCACTACTCACTACTCACTACTTAGAGCATACCGCCTCAATATCGGCAACTGTTTTCGGGATCGGTTTCCCGAGGAGCTTATGCCCCTTTTCGGTGATCAGCACATTGTCTTCTATCCTCACGCCGCCGAAATCCTTAAGCTTCTCGACCTTTGAATAGTTTATAAATTCCGTGAATTTCCCCTCGGCCCTCCATTTATCGATGAGTTGGGGGATGAAGTAGATCCCCGGTTCAACGGTGAACACATGGCCCGGCTGGTAAGGCAGGGCAAACCGCAGGAAGGCGAGGCCAAACTGATCGCTCCGCTTAACCTTTTCATTGTAACCAATATAGTCTTCCCCAAGGGCTTCCATATCATGGACGTCGAGGCCCATCATATGTCCGAGTCCGTGGGGCATGAACAAAGCATGTGCGCCGGCATTGACCGCTTCGGCGGTATCGCCTTTCATCAGTCCCAGCTCCTTCAGTGAGCCGGCAATCACCTTGCATGCATTGAGATGAAGGTCCTTGTTCGAGATGCCGGGCCTGGCGGCATTGATTGCACTTGTATTGGCATTCAGCACAATTTCGTATATCTCCTTCTGCTTCTGACTGAATTTTCCGCCGACAGGTGTTGTCCTGGTGATGTCGGCCGAATAGTGAAGGTTCGTTTCCGCACCTGCATCTGTCACCATCATCCTTCCTCTCTGAAGGATGTTGCTGTGATCATGGTTATGGAGGGTCTGCCCGTTGATGCTGAGGATGACCGGGAAGGAGCATCCGCCTCCATGGGCAAGGGCTATGCCTTCAATTGTTCCGAATATCTCCTGTTCCCTGATCCCCGGCTTGCACATCTTCATTGCTGTAACATGCATTTCCCATGTGATGGCGACAGCCTTTTCTATCTCCTCGATCTCGACCGCCTCCTTTATCGACCTCATTGAAATAACCGCTTTTATAAGCTCGGCCGACGCCTTCGCTTTGAGCTCGCACGGGTTGTTCTCAAGCAGCTTGCCGAGTGAAATTTTATTCTCGGCCCTGTAAGGCGGGAGAAAATGAATTTTTCGCTTCTTCGAAAGAGCATCCCTGATCACAGCTTCAAGCTTCGCCAGGGGGGCGGTATTGACGACCCCGCACTTCTCTGCGAGCTCCTTTACCGAAGGCTGCGGGCCCATCCATATTATGTCGTCGAGGTCAAATTCATTTCCGAATATCCAGTCTTTTCCTGAATCGAAATCCATAAGGCCGGTAAGCCCCTGCAGGTCGAGGCCGAAATAATACAGAAAGTCACTGTCCTGCCTGAAATGATATGGATTTGCAGGATAGTTCATCGGGGAATCGGTATTCCCGATAAAAAGCCCGATGCCCGATTTCATTAGTTTGTGCAGCCCTGATCTTCTTTTTGTGTAAACTTCGCTCCGGAACATATTTCAGATTTTTAGTTTTGACAGATTTGATACTACTAAGTTAACATACCACAATTAAGAAACAAAACTTATTTGGCCGTTAAGATATATATCTGAAGCACTCAGGCAACGAACAGAAGAATATACCCGCAAATACTCTCTTATATTCCGGAATTGTTACATTTGTCCCCTTGAATTCCTCGCGTGGAATAATTGAAACATTTTTTACCTGAATTCGTTTAAAATCCGGATACGAAAGTTATTAACCGCTGAGATACTTTTATCGAATTCAGAACGTTTTAATAATCAGAGTTATTAAATTGCGAATACACTTTGTTATTAACAAAACTTTATTATATTCGCAAGTGAGTTATCAACATATTATTAACACTAACCTGCCGTTATGCCTTACAGAAGACTGCCAAATACCGATGCAGCACGGATCCGGGCGATGAGAATTGCGCTTGAAAAGGGAAGGGATGTCCCACCAATAAATATGGCTTACTCGCCGAAAATAATTGTCAGGCTTCAGAAGTTCCTGCCCCTGTTTGAGAACATGATCTCCCTTCAGCGACAGTCATTTGCATCACAGACCGTAAAAAGTAAGGAGTACCTGGAGATTGTACGCAAGGCAAGGCTCTACCTGACCCACTTCATAAAGGTGATGAATATGGCAGTATGCCGGGGCGATCTGCCGGTCGAGACCAGGGCATTCTACGGGTTGGCCACAAATGAATCCATCATCCCGTCGCTCAATACGGAGAATGAACTCATAAGCTGGGGAAAGAGGATCATTGAAGGCGAGGAATACCGCCTCAGGAAAGGAGGATCACCTATCACCAATCCTACCATTGCCGTCGTTAAGGTAAGGTACCAGAATTTCCTCGATGCATGGAATTTCCAGAAGACACTTGTCAGGAGAACCCTCGAATATACCGAAAAGAACTGCATGATGCGCAAGGAGGCGGACGAGATCATAACCCAGATCTGGAACGAGGTCGAAACCACTCATAACTCGCTCCCTGAAGAAAAGAGGATGGCGGAGAGTGAAAATTACGGGATAGTATATTTTTACAGGAAGAACGAACTGAACAGGTCAGTCGCATCATCAGATGCCCAGAGCACTATCTGGCCGTAAAACAGGACAAGATTGACAATCGGTAATATCTCGCTCGGGGAGTACCCTTTGTTCCTGGCACCGATGGAGGATATAACGGATCCTTCGTTCAGGGTCGTTTGCAAGGCTCACGGTGCCGACTTCATGTACACCGAATTCATTTCCTCCGACGGCCTGATACGTGACGGCGCGAAAAGCGTAAAAAAGCTTGATATCTATGATTCAGAGCGTCCGATAGGCATTCAGCTTTACGGCCATATTATCGACTCAATGGTCGAGGCTGCCCTGATAGCGGAAGAGGCGCGGCCTGAGCTTATCGATATCAATTTCGGCTGCCCGGTGAAGAAGATCGCTAACAGGGGGGCGGGAGCCGGAATGCTCCGGGATGTCCCTGCGATGATCAGTATGACGAAGGCAATAGTTGACTCAGTCACTCTTCCCGTAACCGTAAAAACGCGGCTGGGCTGGGATGAAGAGAGCAAGATTATCGTCGAGCTCGCTGAGCGGCTTCAGGATACCGGCATTAAAGCCCTGACAATACACGGAAGGACACGGGCTCAGCTCTATAAGGGATCAGCCGACTGGACCCTCATCGGGGAAGTAAAGGACAACCCGAGGATGAAGATCCCCATAATCGGTAACGGTGATATCGACAGCCCGATTAAAGCAAGGGAGATGTTCTCACGTTACGGTGTCGACGGGATCATGATCGGGAGGGCAACGGTCGGCAGGCCCTGGATCTTCAGGGATATAAGGCATTACCTTTCGACCGGGGAACTTCTCCCCGAACCGACTGTCTCCGAAAAGGCTGATATCGCCTTGTTCCACCTCGACAGGTCGCTCGAATTCAAGGAAGGTAAGAAGGGTATCTTCGAGCTCCGCAGGCACCTGTCTAATTATTTCAAGGGGCTCCCCGACATAAAGGAGACACGGCTGAAACTGGTGACTTCTACCGAACCTGATGAGATCAGGGAAATAATCGGGACCATCCGAAAGCAGTGGGGTGATTACCGTAGCAATGACAGGACTTCTGTCTATGGTACCTGAACAACCTCCGGAGGCCGTTCAACCTTTCCGGAAAGAATGGAAACGCTCCTCCATTTGAAAATCACCCTGAGTATCACGATAAAGATTATGCCTGAAACCAGGAGGGCGGTAAACTCCATCCACGGACTGACGCTGATCTGCTCATAGACTGCAGGTGTCTGAAGGGCGGATGACCGGTGCGTGACCATGATGCAAAGAAAGATATTATTGGCCGCATGTGCCCCTGCTGCCGCTTCGATCCCGTCGTCAAAGAGCGTTATTACTCCAAAGATCAGCCCGAAAAGGACATACTGTGCCATCATATCGGTAAACCCGAACTCCTTCACCTCGGGATTGAAAGCATGCATCAGCCCGAACAATACCGAGGTCATGATCAGCGGCACCCACCTGTTCCGTGCAAGAACGGCGAATCCCTGCAAGAGATAACCGCGGAAGAGCGTCTCTTCAAATGCCGCCTGGAAAGGTATGAAAATGACAGTGACGGCAATAAGGATCAACAGCGTTCCTGAAGTGTTGCTCAACCTGAAGTTTGAGGGATCAGCCATATGGTAAATGAGAAGATAGGCAGCTGAAAGGGCAAGCCAGACAGCCCCGGAAATAAAATACCTGTTCCACCTGATCTTTCCCGTGCCGTTGATGATCATCCTGAATGACCTGCCGTTCATGGGCTTTACGAAAAGGATAAATGCAACAAGCCCCGCAACGAAGGGGAATAGCATCATGAGCAGGCTAACATTGGGGTCTAATCCGAGGATGCTCATATCGTTGGGATTTGCAGCTATACTGCTTATCACGGAAGGATCGGAAGCTGCCTTTATCGAATATGCCACGAGCAGAGGTAGGGCCCCGATGGTATTGGATACGGCCAGGACAGCAACAAACGTTACGATGTACCGCCAGAAACTGTTCATTCCCGTAAATGATGCTTCCAGATGATTCATTCCGTATATTTAAAATATTCAGTTAAAAATAGTATTGTTGCTGGGTGCTGGGTGCTGGTTGCTGGGTTGACTCAATTTACCTTTGTTAACCACTTAACCAGTTAACCAGTTAACCAGTTAACCAGTTAACCAGCCAACAATTATCCTATCTCCCGTTGTCTTTTCGGATAATCAATCGAATAATGAAGGCCAATGCTTTCCTTTCGTTTCATAGCCATCTTTATTATCAGGTAACCCACATTTATCAGGTTCCGGAGCTCGCAGATCTTCTGTGAGATCAATGACCTCTTGTAGAGGCTTTCCGTTTCCTTATACAGTATCTCGAGGCGGACCATCGCCCTCTCAAGGCGCAGGTTCGACCTTACGATACCAACATAATTGCTCATGATCATCTGGACCTCCTTAAGGCTCTGGGTGATCAGCACCATCTCCTCAAGGTGTGTCGTTCCCTTGAAATCCCAGTCGGGTATCTCCTCTTTAAAATCAAGCTTTCCGATCCTGCCCGAGGAATGGATCACCGCCCTGTGGGAAAAAACAACAGCCTCAATGAGCGAGTTCGATGCCAGCCTGTTGGCCCCGTGAAGCCCGGTTGATGAAGCTTCACCCAATGCATAGAGCCTGTCGATATTCGTCTGCCCGTTGAGGTCGACCTTAATGCCGCCACAGGAATAGTGGGCACACGGAACGACGGGGATCATATCTTTCGTAAAATCGATACCCCTCTGGAGGCAGTGTTCATAGACATTGGGAAAGTGGTCGCGGAGGCCCTCTGGTTCCAGGTGGGTGCAATCGAGCCAGACATGGTCATCGCCCCAGATCTTCATCTCATTGTCAATAGCCCTGACGACGATATCGCGCGGGGCAAGCGATCCGCGGCTGTCGTAGCGGCTCATGAACTTTTCTCCTCTCATGTTCTTCAGAACGGCGCCATATCCTCTGAGCGCCTCGGTGATAAGGAATGAGGGCCTCTTTTCGGGATCATATAGCGTCGTGGGATGGAACTGGATGAATTCCATGTTCTCGATCGTACCCTTGGCTCGGTAAACCATCGCCACCCCGTCGCCGGTCGCAATTTCGGGATTGGTCGTGGAGAGATAAACATTGCCAAGCCCCCCTGTGGCGATAACCGTGACCCTGGAAAGAAATGTGGCCACTGTCTGACCTTTCAGGTCTGCCACATAAGCCCCGTAGCAGTTTATACTGGGATGGCTGCGCTTAACCTCCTCCCCGAGGTGGTGCTGGGTCAGGAGCTCGATCGCAAAATGATTTTCGAAGATCTCGATATTGGGATTATTCCTGACCCTCATCATGAGAGTCTGCTGGATCGCCTCACCGGTCTTGTCCTTTGCATGAAGTATCCTGTGCTCCGTGTGCCCTCCTTCCTTTGCAAGATCATATGAGCCGTCGTTTCTTTTGTCGAACGGGACACCCAGGTCGATCAGGTCCTTGATCCTCTCGGGGGCTTCCTGGACGACCATCCGGACAACCTTTTCGTTGCAGAGGCCGTCGCCGGCAATCAGGGTGTCCCTGATATGCTTTTCAAAATTGTCCGGTTCCGTAAACACTGCCGCAATGCCGCCCTGGGCGTAACGCGTATTGGTGTTGTCAAGCGTCGATTTGGTTATGACGGCTACCCTTCCGAAGGCCGAAGCCTTAAGGGCAAACGACAAGCCTGCAATGCCTGAACCAATTACCAGGAAATCGGTCCGTTTTTTCATCACCTGAATTTTTTGGCCGGGTAAAGATACAAATAGATTCAATGAATCGCGTTCTTGTTTCACAGGGACCCCAGAGGGGACGCAGAGACACCTGAGTCGGGATCATTCAGTTGCTCTGTGCAAGTTCTTCCCCCTGATTGTGAAACCAAACTTTTTAGCTTATTTTTGCTTTCCTCAAAACAAATGACTTATGGCCCAGGAAGATATTTTCAAGAAGCTCATTGCACACTGCAAGGAATATGGATATGTTTTCCCGTCAAGCGAGATCTATGACGGGCTCAGCGCCGTTTACGACTATGGTCAGTACGGTGTTGAACTCAAGAACAATATAAAGAAATACTGGTGGGACAGCATGGTGCTTCTGAACGAGAATATTGTCGGCATCGATTCCGCAATCTTCATGCATCCCACCATCTGGAAAGCTTCCGGCCATGTTGACGCATTCAACGACCCGCTCATCGATAACAAGGATTCAAAGAAAAGGTACAGGGCCGACGTTCTTATTGAAGAACACATGGCTAAGATCGAGGAAAAGATCACGAAGGAAATCGAAAAAGCGAGGGAGAAATTCGGAGCTGCATTTGATGAAGGGAAATTCAGGGCCACGAATCAGCGTGTGCTGGCAAACCAGGCGAAGATTGACGAAATCAATGCAAGGTTCTCGAAGGCGCTCAACGAGAACGATCTTCCCGGCCTCAGGCAGATCATCATTGACTGCGAGATCGTTTGTCCGATCTCAGGCAGCCGGAACTGGACCGAGGTAAGGCAGTTCAACCTGATGTTCTCTACTGAAATGGGGTCAACGCTCGAGGGTTCGAACAAGATCTACCTCAGGCCCGAAACCGCCCAGGGCATCTTTGTCAATTTCCTGAATGTCCAGAAGACTGGGAGAATGAAGATCCCGTTCGGCATTGCCCAGATAGGAAAAGCCTTCAGGAACGAGATCGTCGCCAGGCAGTTCATCTTCAGGATGCGCGAGTTCGAGCAGATGGAAATGCAGTATTTCGTCCAGCCCGGGACAGAGCTCGATTGGTTCCGCCTCTGGAAGGAAAAAAGGATGAAATGGCACAAATCCCTTGGTTTCGGGGACGAGAATTACAGGTTCCATGATCACACCAAGCTGGCACATTACGCGAACGCCGCAACCGATATCGAATTCAAGTTCCCCTTCGGGTTCAAGGAGGTCGAGGGGATCCACTCACGCACCGATTATGACCTGAAGCAACACCAGCAGTACAGCGGGAAGAAGATGCAGTATTTCGATCCCGAGAAGGGTGAATCATATATTCCATACGTAATCGAGACTTCCATAGGGGTTGACAGGATGTTCCTGCAGGTGATCTCGGCAGCATACATTGAAGAGGAGCTAAAAAAGGAAGACGGGACGACCGATACCCGCGTTGTGCTCCGTCTCCCGTCGTACCTGGCCCCCGTCAAGCTTGCTGTTATGCCGCTGGTAAAGAAGGACGGGCTTCCGGAAGTCGCCGATAATATAGTCCGCGACTTGCGGTTTGATTTCAATTGCCAGTATGATGACAAGGATTCGATCGGAAGGCGCTACCGCAGGCAGGATGCCATCGGCACGCCGTACTGCATCACCATTGACCATCAGACACTCGAAGATCAGACCGTGACAATCAGGTACCGCGACTCAATGGCACAGGAACGTGTACAGATCAAAGCGCTTAAGGATATTGTATTCGAAAAAGTAAGTATCGGGACACTCCTGAAGAAGCTTTAGATCAGAGGGGTTAGAAGGGTTAGCGGGATTATAGGGATTAGAAGCAACCTAAAGATTCAACACAAATGGCTCACCCATGGAAAGATCTTATTGTATGGCAAAAATCGCACAATCTGGTAATTGAGATATATAAATTAACCTCTGATTTTCCTGATAATGAGAAATTTGGTATTGTTCAGCAACTTAGAAGGACAGCTATCTTAGTCCCGGCAAATATTGTGGAGGGTAAATCAAAAAACTCAAAGAAAGAATTTGCAAAATTCCTCTATATTTCAAGAGGTTCGCTTGAAGAAGTCCGTTATCATGTTTTACTTTGCAGGGATTTAGCTTATATTGATGGTAATCAATTTGAGATTCTTGAAAAGCTCTGTTCTGAGATCAGCTTTCTGATGAATCAACTAATAAACAGTATTTCAAAATGAAAGCCTCACCGGCATCTGATTCCTCATATCCGTCTGCTCAATTTATTCCCTCTGCTCCCTCTATACCAAAAGTACTTATAATCACCTACTACTGGCCCCCGGGTTCAGGAGCAGGCGTACAGCGCTGGCTGAAGTTCTCAAAATACCTGCCGTCGAACGGATGGGAACCGGTCATCCTCACCGTCGACCCTGAATATGCAACCTACCCGGCAATCGATCATTCGCTTGAGAATGATATCCCGGCAGGGCTCCGGGTAATCAGGACCAGGGCTATTGACTGGTTCAGGCTTTACAAAAGAAATAAATCGGAGATCCCTTCCGCAGGCTTCGCAGCCAACAACAACAGGAGCTTTTCGGGCAGGCTCAGCAGGTTCATAAGGGGTAACTTCTTTATTCCCGATCCAAGGAGAGGCTGGAACAGGTTCGCATTAAGGAAAGCATGCGAGATCATCTCCGGTGAGGGTATTGTTAATTTTATAACAACCAGTCCACCACATTCTACTCAGCTCATAGGACTCAGGTTAAAGAGGAAATTTCCGGCTGTCCGGTGGATCGCCGATCTCCGGGATCCGTGGACAGGCATCTATTACTACAAAGAATTTTACCCCGGTTTCATTTCCAGGATGATCGATCTCGGGTATGAAAAGAAAGTGCTTCGGTCGGCCGACAGGATAATCACGGTAGGCAATTCACTGAAAGCGCATTTTGCTGAAAGGGTGCCGGAAGCATCCGTAAAGACCGAAGTGATCTTCAACGGATACGACGGGGATGATTTTGCAGGGCTGACGCCGGTTAAACCCTCCCGGTTCACGATCTCCTACATCGGAACCCTCTCCCCTGCATATCCCCTCGACGCTTTCCTGGATGCACTGTCTGAGCTTAAGGCCGGAGGCAGGGATCCTCTTTTGAGGTTTGTCGGGATGGTCCCGGAAGAGCTAAAGGCTGTAATTTCCGGGCGCACGGGCAGCGAGAACACCGAATTCCATGGCTATGCAAGTCACAGAGAGGCAATACACTATATGCTTGATTCCTCCGCACTGTTGCTCATAATTCCCGATCATGAAACCAACAGGAGCATAATTACGGGGAAATTGTTTGAGTACCTTGCTGCAAAAGTTCCCGTGATCTGCCTGGGACCCGTCGACGGCGATGCCGCAAGGATCATAGCGGATTGCGGCAGCGGGTGGGTTTTCGGGTACGGCGATGCAGCCGGCATCCGGAGCTGTATTGAGGAGATCATGTCGGGGGCTTGCGCCGGCAATCTGAAATCACCTGAAGAATTCAGAAGGGATAACCTGACCAGACAGATTGCCGGGCTGTTTGAGGAGCCGGTTAACAAACGACCCCGATGAAGATAGCGGTAATAATAGATAACGACCTTAACAACGACAAGAGAGTACTGAGGGAGCTCAGCATCCTGGTTGCCGATGGCCATGCTGTTTCAGTTCTGTGCTTCGGCTTCAGGGGCAGCAATAGGGAACCACTTCCCGGGATATCCATTGAACGCATAATGATCAGGAAGAAGTTGAAGGATTGGCTCTTCTTCCTCCAAAACCTCCTGCCTTTCTATGAGCGGCTCTGGGTGAAAAGAATAGCCAGGCATATCTCCGCCTTCAAACCAGGAGTGGTACATGTTCATGACCTGTACATGGCAAAGGCCGGCAGGGAGGGCATTAGAAGATCAGGTGAAAGAATCCCTATGGTCCTCGACCTCCATGAGAATTACCCATATGCAGTACTTGCCTATAACTGGACCAAAGGGTTTATTCGGGGCCGCCTCAGCCAGCCGGGTCTCTGGAAGAAAAAAGAGCCGGAGTACCTTGGGTACGCCGATGGAATAGTGGTCCTAAGCAAAGAATTCAGGGAGACCCTGACCGCAGAGTATCCGCAGTTGTCCGGTGTCCCCTTTGCTGTTTTCCCCAACGTCCCCGACCTTGAGGAAAAGAAGGCCGGGGAGCCAGTGGACCTGAAAGTCATGTACGATGAGCACACTGCCGTGATGCTCTATTTCGGGGTGGTCGCCGAGAGGAGGGGGATCTTCGATACGCTTGATGTCTTAAGGTCGCTGGCAGAGGAAAAGGCACCTGTCCGCTTCCTCATAATCGGTCCGGTAGACAGGTCGGACAAGACCCGATTCTTCAGCGAGATCAATTCTGCAGCGCTGAAAGATACGGTTTTATATCTGCCCTGGATCGAAGCCCGTGAACTGCCTGCCTATCTTGGAATAAGTGATTTCTGCATTGCACCGTTCCATAAGAACCCTCACCACGAATCGGGCGTTGCGAACAAGATCTTTGATTATATGCTCGGGGAAAAGCCGTTGATAGTCTCGGACTGCAAACCGCAGAAAAACCTCGTGGAAAAATACAGGTGCGGAATAGTATACAGGAACGCCGACGAACTGAGATCTGCAATCATCAGGCTTTCAAATGACAGGAAGCTCCGGGAGGAAATGGGCAAGAACGGGCGGGCGGCAATCCTGAATGAGTATAATACCGGATTTTACAGGCATGTCCTGACAGGTCTTTACCTCAGCCTCTCCCCCCATCCCGGGAAAAGTGAAAACACGCATCCGTAAAACACTCTCCCTCCGAAATAATCGTACTTTTGGGAACAATCGAGATACAGCCGGAATGAAGACCCTTGTCCTGATAACTTCCAATTTTCCTTTCGGTACGGGAGAACCGTTCATCGAGACGGAATTTCCATACCTGTACAGGGCGTTCGACAGGGTGGTCATCCTGTCACAGAACTCCTCCTCACCGCGAACCAGGATGGTTCCTTCAGATGTCAGTGTCCACCGCTATAATCCTGCAACATCCTTAAAAGGGTTTCTCCTGCTGCCGTCGCTTATCTCAAGAAATTCGGGGCTAATCATTTCGTCATACAGGAGTGAACTGAAGTTCAGGCGCAGGATCAGGTTCAGGCTTTCCTTAAATCAGAGGCTGTTCCTGCTGAAAAAGATCATCAAGGCCATCCAGCTGAGGGACATCATGAATTTCGTCCTGAAAGCTGAAAACCTGAGCAGCAATGTAATCTTTTATTCCTTCTGGATGAACAGCGGTGCGCATGCGATCGGCCTGATGAATGAAGTACCGGGCATCAGGATAGCCAGGGCGCACGCCAGCGACCTGTATGAGGAGAAAAGCAGGCTGAAGTTCCTGCCGCTTCTTGAGTTCACCTCCAAAAAACTCGATGCTGTGATCCTTCCTTCCGAACAGGGCCTGAAATATTTTAAAGATAAAACAGGATTGACAGGAGATCATCTCAGGATCTCCCGCTTAGGTGTCAGCAGGACCTTCCCTCCGGGGGAGTCCGGGGATGACCCTGATGCCCCGTTTGTGGTCGTCTCCTGCTCAAACCTCATTTCCCTCAAAAGGGTCGATCTGATAATCAAATCCCTTGAGCTTTGCAAACCTGAAAAAAAGATCCTCTGGATCCACTTCGGGGGAGGCCCACTAAGGAACGAACTTGAACGAATGGCAGCCGGGAAGCTGGGGAACAAGGCCATGCTGAGCTGGGAGTTTAAAGGCCATATCCCAAACAGGGACGTCCTTAAGTATTACAGTGATCATAAGGTCGATCTCTTCATAAACACGAGCTCAACCGAAGGGACGCCTGTGAGCATTATGGAGGTTCAGAGCTTCGGCATCCCCGTTATCGCAACCGATGTAGGGGCCGTCAGCGAGCTGGTTGTTGAAGGGACCGGAACCCTGCTGCCGGCCGGGTTTAGTCCTGCTAACCTGTCGCAATTAATTATCCGGTACATGAAAATGCAGCCGGGGGAGAATCGGGATATGAGGGATCGCATAATCCGCCACTGGGAAGCACATTACAATGCTGAGGTGAATTACCCGGACTTTGTTTCGCAGGTAATTAGTATCTTCGACTCACATAATGCCGGACCGGCAGGAACGAAATGAAGATCACCCCTGAAATATTGAAATATGCAAGCGGCGCTGAGTTCTCAAACAGCTTTGAGCTGAATTTTGATAGGAAGCGGTACAAAGCCATGGCGAGGGAAGATGCCATTGTCGGGATAATCAGGGGCCTCGATGTAGTTCATATCGGGTGTTCAGATCATGTTCCACTGATAAGGGAAAAGATAAAAACCAACAAATGGCTGCATAAGCTTATCACCGAAAACTCCCGTTCCTGCTTAGGGATCGACAATGACCGTGAAAGCATCGAATTCCTCACCAAAGAGCTGGGATTTACGAATGTCAGGCACGGGGACATCCTTGCCGGAAACATAGATGAGATCTCTTCAGGAGAATGGGATTATGCAGTCTTCGGGGAAATGATTGAGCATCTCAACAACCCGGTGGATTTCCTTGAGACATTCAGGAAAAGATACGGCGTAAATGTCAGGAAGTTTATCATTACTGTTCCAAATATTTACAACAGGTTCAATCTCAGGAATATGTTCAGGTACCGGGAAACTGTCAACTCCGATCACAGGTTCTGGTTCACCCCATACACTGCAATCAAGGTGCTGGTTTGCGCGGGGCTCAGGCCGGAGGAGATCAGTTTTGCAAACCTGGTGAGCCTTTCTGTGCCCGAGCTCCTTGTCAGGAAGGCCCGTAAGCTTCTAAGCATCACTCCTGCCTATCCGTATTACTTTTTCAAATCCATCATAATTACCGGTACATTCTGATGAGTGACCGGTAACCATATGTATTGAATATGCTAGGTTCACTGAAGTCGACGGTAAAGGACACGCTGATCTACGGGTTCGGCAATGTAGCCGTGAAGATCGTCGGGCTGATCCTGATCCCGTTGTACACTAATCCCAGGTTCTTTACAATAGATGATTTCGGGATAATCGGCCTACTCGATATTTCGGGGCTTCTTCTCACGGCCCTGCTCACCGTATCGCTGCCGCAAAGCTTCACTCGATGGTACTGGGACAAGGCTTATGTCAGCAACCAGAAGGGCATTTTCTTCATGGCGCTGGCTTCACAGATCATAATCGCTGCAATCGCCAGTCTCCTTATCACCCCACTTTCCCCATTTTTCTCGACGCTGCTTTTTGACAATACCGACTGGTCGGAGGTGATCAGCCTTGTTGTCTTCTCCTCGGCGCTGCAGGTGATCAATAATATGATCAGCACACTCATGCGGCTGCAGTCGAGATCTTTGCTTTTCACTTCCACCAACCTCCTCAAGCTTGGCATTGTCCTTCCGCTCACCCTCTGGTTCATTCTCGGCAGGCATATGGGAATAGAAGGCATCTACCTCGCACAGGTGATCGGGAATATCCTGTTCATTGTTTTTCTTTCGGGTTATACGGCCAGGAACTGCCGTATCTGGTTCGACCGGAAAGTTTACAGGGAAATGAATATCTACGGCTTCCCGCTGTTTCTCAGCGGTGTGGCGGCAGTGCTTCTCAATGTGATCGACAGGTATTCCCTCGACACATGGTCGGTCCTTAAGAGTGTTGCCCTCTACACCCTTGCATTCAAGATCTCCTCGGTCCTTAAGCTGGTCCTTGTCGATTCGATAAAGCAGTCGATCCTCCCCGTTTTTATGAAAAAGATGGACTCGCCCGACAACACAAGATTCTATTCGAAGATCCTCCTTTACACATCGTTCGTAGTGATGTTCGCCATAGTCGGCTTATCAATGTTTTCATACGAGATCACCAAGGTGATTTCCAAATCGACACAGTTCTGGAATGCAGTTGTGATCATCCCGGTTCTCGGCCTTTCTGTCTTTTTTGTGAATATGAAGGAGGTGATGGTTTATGGCCTCCACATCGCGAAAAAAACCAGGATCATCAGCATGATTGTGGTCGCTGCAACAATCATGACCCTCGTGCTGAATATGATCCTGATCCCGGTTTGGGACATCAGGGGAGCTGCAGTTGCAACCCTGATATCACAGGCTTTTTACTGGTATGCCTGTTACCACTATGCACAAAAATCATTTTTCATCCCCTATGAAACCAGGAAGCTGACCATTCTTTTCATCACCGGGTCCGTACTTGCATTGTCAGGCCTGCTCCTCAACGGATTCCACCTTGGCCCCAGGCTTGCGGTAAAGGCGATCCTTGTACTGGCCTACCCCTTCATCCTGGGCTTATTCAGGTTCTATGACCCCGTGGAGATCCTGTCGATAAAAGGATTTATAAACAAATGGTCAAACCTGAAGAATCTGGGGAGGAACATCAGGTCGCTTAAAGATATTGGTGATGAGTTTTAGCATACCTGCCCTTACAGGGTTATTATTCAAGGATTATAGATATTTTTGTCATTCAGACTCAACAAATAGTAACTATGGAGATCAAGAATTATGTCAAGCCGGCCCTGCCGCATGCCCTGGCAGTGATCCTTTTCCTGGTGCTGGCATTCGCCTATTTCTATCCGGCGCTCGAGGGTAAGGTGCTGAGCGGCAACGATTCGACCGTATCTACGATCAATTCCAAAGAGATACGCGATTTCAGGGCAAAATATCACAAGGAGCCGCTCTGGACCAATTCAATCTTCAGCGGCATGCCGGCTTACTTGATTTCCACCAAATATCCCGGGAACCTGGTAAAGAATGTCGACAATGTCCTAAGGACCTTCCAGATCCCGGTTTCAGTCCTGTTCCTTTCAATGGTTTCATTCTATATCCTGCTGCTGTTATTTGGTGTTGAAAGCTGGCTGGCCATTGCCGGTGCGATAGCTTACGGGTTGTCCTCGTTCCTGTTCCAGATTCTCTCGGTCGGGCATAACACACAGGCAGTTGCTCTTGCATATTTGCCGGTAATGATCGGCGGGATCTGGTATGCATATCGCCGGGATGCGGTAAAAGGAGCTCTCATGACGGCCTTCACCGTAGCGCTGGAGCTGACCGCCAATCACCCCCAGATCACCTATTACGGATTGATGTGTCTGCTCGTGTTCGTCATTGTCGAGTTCATATTTTCGCTCAGGGAAAAGAGCATCCCCCGGTTCCTCCGCACTTCGCTTATCCTCGTTATCCCCTTTGTGATTGCCGTCGGAGTCAACTTTGCCAGCCTGTATACCGTATATGAGTACGGGAAATATTCAATAAGGGGTAAATCTGACCTGGTCACTGACAATAAGAATGTTTCAACCGGGCTCGACAGGAACTACATCACCTACTGGAGCTACGGGATCGATGAGACAATGAACCTCCTGATACCGGATTACAAGGGTGGATCGAGCAAACCATTCCCTTCAAATTCACAGACCGTTACCGCACTCCGGAAGAACAATGCCGGTGAATATGCCGGCCAGACGACGATGTACTGGGGAACACAGCCCGGGACCGACGGGCCGCATTATGTCGGCGCAATTGTTGTCTTCCTGTTCGTCCTGGGTCTCGTGATGCTTAAAGGCCGGGAGAAATGGTGGCTCCTGGCGGCCACAGTGCTTTCACTGATGCTCGCCTGGGGCAAGAACTTCATGCCCCTGACCAACCTGTTCATAGATTATTTCCCGGGTTATAACAAATTCCGGGCAGTCACAATGATACTTGTCATTTCACAGTTCTGCATCCCCCTCCTCGGATTCCTGGCCCTTCGTGAATTTTACAAAGGCAGCCTTTCAAGGAAGGAGATCGTGCGTGCGGTTGAGATAGCCGCCGGTATAACGGGGGGTGTCGTCCTGGTAATACTGGTGCTCCCCGGAATTGCCGGATCGTTCCTCAACCCCTTCGAGAAGGACCTTCCCGCATGGCTTACCACTGCGATGGTAGACGACAGGAAGATGCTCCTGCGGGGCGACAGCTTCAGGTCGCTGTTGTTCATCCTACTCGCTGCCGGCACCATGCTGGGTTTTGTTTACGGAAAGATCAAAAGGGAGTATTCGGCGCTGATCCTGGGATTCCTCATCCTGGTTGACCTCTGGACAATTGACAAACGATATCTCAACGCCGATAAGTTTGAAACAAAGGCCGATACAAGGAAGTTCTTCTCCCCTACCCCTGCCGACCAGATAATCCTCAAGGATCCGTCATACTTCAGGGTACTGAATCTTTCGGTATCCACTTTCAATGACAATTCCCCGACATCCTATTTTTTCAAATCGATCGGAGGATACCATGGTGCAAAGCTGAAAAGGTACCAGGAACTGATTGATTCATCCCTGACAAGGGAATTATCATTATTCTATGCAGCATCTAAAAATGCAAAGTCAGCAAGTGATTTCCTCCCCGTATTCAGTAATACTTCCGCCCTGAATATGCTCAATGCAAAATATCTGATATACAACCCCGATTCTCCCCCGCTGGTTAATCCGCATGCCCTGGGCAGCGCCTGGTTCGTGACAAAGCCTCTCTTTGCAGACAGTCCGAATCTCGAGCTTTCCGGTGTAAATACAATTGATCCCGCAAAAGAGGCGGTTATCAGCAAAAGCTTCAGTGACCAGGTGAAGGACCGGGAGTATCCCGGTGCGGCAGGTGATACCATTGCTCTGGCTTCATACCAGGCCAATGAGCTGGTCTATAAGTCACATACCGGAGCAGACAGGATTGCGGTATTCTCCGAGATCTACTATCCTGCCGGCTGGAAATTCTACATTGACGGGAAGGCGGCTCCCTATTTCAGGGCTGATTTTGTCTTGCGTGCAGCGATGATCCCGGCAGGAGATCACGAGATCAGGTTCCTGTTCGAGCCTTCTTCGTACATGACAGGAAACAAGGTCTCCCTGGCCAGTTCAATCCTTCTTATCCTTCTCCTGGCAGGTTATATTGCCGCACCGCTGGTAAGGAAGAATAAAAGCTGAGCCGATGATCCACCACCAGAGCTGCCCGCTCTGTCATTCGGAAAAACTGGCCCCGTGGCTCTTATGCCGTGACACCCTGGTAAGCCATAAGCCGTTCCAACTTGCCCGGTGCTCCGCATGCGGGCTGGTATTTACCCAGGATTGCCCCGGGGAGGAGGAGATGCCGGCATACTACCAGGCGGAGGAGTATATCTCCCATAACCCCGACGCAAAAGGATTCATGAACAGGATCTACCTTTTCACCCGGGAATTCATGGTGAACAGGAAAAGGAAGTATATCCGGGCAGCTACCGGGTTAAACAGCGGATCGCTGCTCGATATTGGATGCGGAACCGGGCATTTCGCAAATACCATGAAAAAGGCCGGGTGGAACCTCACAGGTATCGAGCCTGATGAAAAAGCCCGTAATTATGCTGTTACGACCTTCGGGCTGAAAGTTCTGCTTCCCGGCCAGATTAAAGACCTTGAAGGGAAAAGCTTCGATTGCATAACGATGTGGCACGTACTCGAACATTTCCATGATCCGTTCGGTTATGCTGCCGAGATTGGAAGACTCCTGAAGCCCGGAGGCGTCTGCCTGGCCGCGCTTCCCAATTGCAGCTCATTCGACGCTGGTTACTTCAGGAGCGACTGGGCGGCTTATGATGTTCCGCGTCACCTGTGGCATTTCACCCCTTCAACCTTTTCGGAATTTGCAGATAAAACAGGATTCTCCGTAAAGAAAACCGGGGTCCTTCCCTTAGATGTATTTTATATTTCAATCCTGAGTGAGAAAGCGAGGGGAGTCACCCTGCCTTTCCTGAGCGGACTTCTGAAAGGTTCATGGTTTGCTCTCAGATCTCTCTTCAGACGATCAGGCAGCAGCTCATTATACTACCTCCTTACGCCAAAGAAATAGCACATCCTCAGTGTCCCTCCTCTGTGTCTCCTCCGTGTCCCTCTGAGTAATGCTCTTTAATACCTGTCCAGCCACCGGTATTTCCTTGCACTGTCCCCGAACCGGAGTGCAATTGTGAGTTCATGAGTTCCCCATGTGATCCTCTGGATCTCCTGGAGCGTAAAATCGAATGCGTATCCGATGAAAAGGTTGTTATGGGTGACCCCAAAATTGGCAATTACGGCTTTTGCCGTCCTGTACGAGATCCCAGCCCAGAACTTCCGTTCATAAATATAGGTGAACCCTATGTCTGCGGTGGGCTTGAGCTGTTCCGACATCATCAGCAGCATTGAGGGCTGAAGTTCGACGCTCGTACCCTTGTAAAAGCTGTATGTGCCGAACAGGTAATAATGCCTGTCCATGCTGAAATTCCTGTAGGCTTCCCCTCCTATTTTCGCCGCTGCTCCGAAAAGCTGCGCGGTCGAGAACCCCACCGAGTATCTTGGGTTCAGGATGTACAGGCCAAAATCGACATCAGGGACAAACAGTCCTCGCCTGAGCTCATTGTTCAGCCACGGTTCATTAGGGTCCTCAAATCGGATCTCCCGTTCATTTATCTTGAAATAGTACCCGGTAACCGCCAGTCCGAGGGAGACCTGCGTATTGCTTTGCACCCACATGTGGTAGGCGTAGGATCCCTGGAAGCCGGTCCTCTGGATCAGTCCGTTCTTGTCGCTGAATATGTACCCCCCAAAGCCGACCTTCCCGTCAGCTTTTGGTCTGTACACTGCCCGGTCGCCTCCTCCCTGCTTTATGGAGAATCCTTTCTTAAGGATCCTTGCCTGGCCGCTGACCGAAAAGGTCCTTGGAGCGCCGGAATAGCCCACCCATTGTTCCCGTGCGGTAAGATTGAAGCTGGTATAGCCGTCGCTTCCTGCAACAGCCGGGTTGATAAGGAACCTGTTGTAAAGGTACTGGCTGTACAAGGGAAGCTGCTGGGCGGATGCAATTGTCCCGAGAAGTACTAAGATCGATATGGCTGCCAGTCTCTTCACTTAAAGTTATTTTTATCGCACAATGGTTATATTCCCTATTATAATAGCTGACCCGTCATGAAGATCAATAGTGTAATGATACGAATCCATGGGTAAAAGTATCCCGTTGCTTCGTCCGTCCCAGGGCCGCGGGTACCCTTTCTCCGATTTCCACACCAGCTCTCCCCACCGGTTGAATATCCTGACTTCCATTTCCGGATAGAGCTCCCTGAGGCCGATGTTCCATTCGTCATTGATAAGGTCGCCGTTCGGGGTAATGGCGTTCGGAATTTCCAGACACAGCCTCTTGAGCGCAGGTATCATCACGGAGCTGTCAGCCATGCAGTTATTCTGATCAGTGACCTGAACCGTGTACAGGCCTGCGGTTGCATTTGTCAGATTCTGGGTGGAAGAATTGTCGGACCAGTTGAACAGATACCCCGGAACACCTCCTTCAACATTCATTGTGACCTCTCCGTCAGGCATTTCATTGCACGATGATTGCTTTACAACGAAGGTTATGCGTACAGGTTCAGGTTCTGTCAGTGAAATTGTGGAATCGGCCGTGCAGTTATTTGAATCTGTTACCAGGGTCCTGTAAGCACCTGCTCCAAGTCCTGTACGGTTCTGGCCTATGGCTCCATCCGCCCACATGTAATCCGCAGTACCTGCCGCATTTAATGCCTCAACCGAGACAGTTCCGTTCCTGTCACCTGAACAATTAAGATTATACCCGCCGGCTGCACTCTCCGAAGTGTTGACAACCAGGCTGATCCTCAAAGGTTCGGTGAGATCAATAGTGTCATCCATCGAGCACATGTTAACGTCGGTAACGCTGATGATGTACCGGCCGGCTTTCAGGTTTGATATATCCCTTGAAGTGGATGTAAATCCGTCGGGACCCTGCCAGTTGTAGTTATACGGAGGTGTTCCGCTCGTAAGAGCCAGGGAGATTGAACCATCGGCCATTCCATGGCAGCTGATATTGTAGCCATGGTATCCTGAAATAGAGGCTGAATAGCTGAGCTCGGGTGGAAGGGTAACACGGGCCGAATCAATCTTTACGCACCCGTTGGAATCAGTAACGGTAACAGTGTATGACCCTGCAACAAGCCCTGAAATATCCTCAGTTACCTCTCCGTCTGACCAGTTGTATACATAAGGAACAATACCCCCTGCAACCGTAAGGCCGATCGAGCCGTTATCATATCCCGGCGACTCGCAGGTGATATGATTTGCGGTAAGCATCGTCGAGATGGCTGCGGGCTCGGTAAGGTTTACATCAGCTGAAGCGGCACACCCGTTCATGTCGGTAACCAGTAGGTGGTACGTCCCTGCAGTCAGGCTTCCCTGGTCCTGCTGGCCGCCAACAATCCCTGATCCGCCGGTCGTACTCCATAAATAGCTGAAATTGCCTGTGCTTCCGCCCGTGACATTTACATCTATAGAGCCGGTCATTCCATGACAGCTTATATTATAAGCGCCATCAGCAGAAACTGAGCTTACTGTCGTAAGTGCTAACGGTTCAGGCTCTGTGAGTGTAAAGACAGGCTGAGGCATCAGGATGCATCCGTTCACATCGGTCATGGTTGCCGTATAGGTTCCGGCTTTAAGACCTGAAATATCCTTTGTGTTAGCGGTGTACCCGTCCGGTCCGTTCCACAGGTATGTAAAGACACCCGAGCCGCCTGTGATATTCAGCCTTATATATCCGTCATTGTTCCCGTGACACGATATTTCAAAATTCCCATCAATGCTTTTCGATACTTCACTGCTGACCAGGTCCATCCCAGGGGGATCAATAAGTGTAATGCTGTCGGTTTTTACACAGCCGAGGAGGTCTGTGATACGCAGGTAGTACTTACCGGCAGGTACGCTGTCGAGAACGGCCGTGTTGCCGCTCACGGTCAGCGAACCGGTTTCTGGGTACCAGAAGTAGCTGTAGCTTCCGTTGCCGCCGGACACACCTGCACTGATCTCACCGTCACTGTATCCGCGGCATGATATATCCTGCCCGTTATACTTCTTGACCGTGAAGGTCACTGTAAACGCAAGTGGTTCCTTCAGTTCAGCGCTTCTGTATGTCTCGCATCCGTTTAAGTCCCTTATTAGGATCTTGTACTGTCCCGATAACAGGCCTGTGCATACCCTGTAGGTAGACGGATTTGAGCTGTCATAATTGCCAGTGAACATCCCTGAGTAGACTACTTCAGAATCGTTCCTTATTAGCCAGTATAAGTACGGGGCGGTGATCCCGTTCCTCACATAGATCCTGACAGTGCCGTCATTCCCGCCCGGACAGGAAATGTTGATTCCCGGGAGAACAGGGTACGGAACTATGCTCGGGGTGGCGCTGAGATTCGCAATGTTGATCGATGTATCGCTGCGGCAGCCGATATTGTCGGTCGCATCAATATTGTAAAACCCAGCGTACAGGTTTGTTATCTCGACTGAGTCGCGCATATAGTATCCTACCGGTCCCGTCCAGGTAATCGAGAATGGCGCTGCCCCCCGTGAAAGAACGGCCTGCAGGGCCGCCCGGCCCGAACTTGCCTCACAGGTGAATGGCTTGGTTATTACTATACCCCTCGTGGGCCTCGGGTGAACCTCGACCTGCTGCACACTGGCATTGCCAGCCGGGCAGGAAAGCCCTGAGACCTTCGGCGTTATGCTGAAGGTGACCGAAAGAACCGTATCGTTGGTGTTGCTGTAACCAAAAGAGAGTATATCTCCCTGCAGCTTGTCGGTGCCCGGAATCGAATTGCCTGCAACACCCGCCGGAACAGAGATCGTGTAGTCAAATCTGATCTCACCGGAGGTCATCACTGTCGGAGAGATTAGTGAGATCTGTGTCTGGCCCGCATAGCATATGGCCGGCTTGCTGTTGACGGGAGTAGCCCGCGGTGTAGGATTGACCGTGACGGTAAAGCTCCCGGCAGGACCATTATTGCAGATGAGGCCGCTTACCGGGGTCACCCGGTAAGTAACGACAAGCGGCCCGTCGGTCGAGTTTGAAAGGTTATCCGTAAGTACACTGCCATTGGCAAGGCCATTGGCCGTTGCAGTAAAGCCGGTAACTCCTGCAGGAGCAGACCCAGTAAGGTTGAAGGTGACCACACCGCTGGTGAAAACGCTTGGACTCTGCAGGGTAATTGCCGTAACATTGTCATTGCACTGGATAGTGCTGCCAGGCACCGGGAAGATCCTCGGAGTCGGATTTATCGTTACAGTCACATTTATCGACGGCCCGTCGCTGCATCCCATCGGGCTTTCCGGGATAATTGAATATGTGACAGTCTGCGGGGAATCGGTCGGGTTGACCAGCTTATCCGCTATGATATGATTAACCTGTAAACCTGATTCTGCCGGGGTAAAACCTGTCACACCTCCTGTTCCGGAGGCAGTATACCTGAACGAAACAGAGCCTGATGAGAAGACTGAAGGGCTCAGCAGAACTATTCCGGTGACTGTGCTGTCGCACTGGATGACATCAGGAGGAACAGGAAATATCCGTGGAGTAGGGTTCACGGTTACCACTACGGTTTCCGAAGTGCCATTATTGCATCCCATGGGGCTCACCGGGGTGATAATGTATGATACTGTTTGCGGCACATCGGTGGGATTGACAAGGTTATCCGCGATTATATAATCGTTAGGCAGCCCCGCTGCACCTGGCGTGAATCCCGTCACCCCGCCGGTCGCCGTTGCTGTGAAACTGAATGTCACCGAATTGCTGGTGAATATGCTCGGGCTCTGAAGCCTGATGCTTGTTGTTGAATTGTCGCACTGTGCCGTATCTGCCGGAACCGGATAGATCCTCGGTGTCGGGTTTACCGTAACCGTGACATCAACGCTCACACCATCGGCACAGCCGGAAGGGCTCACAGGCGTTATTGTATAGGTAACGGTCTGAGGAGCATCGGTCGGATTTACCAGGAAGTCTGTTATTATGTATCCATTGGGCAGGCCGGAAGCTGATTGGGTGAATCCTGTGACCCCTCCGGTACTGCTGGCGGTAAATCTGAAGCTTATATCACCCCCTGCAAAGGTGCTCGGGCTCTGAAGTAGTATCCCGGTCATGGCGCTGTCGCACTGAATTGTGTTAAGCGGAACAGGGAACAACCTTGGCCCCGGATCAACGGTCACCACGACATCAACCGGGGTTCCGTCCGCACATCCTGAAGGACTGACCGGGGTAATAGTATACGTAACTGTCTGCGGCAGATCAGTCGGGTTCACCAAAACGTCGGCAATTACATAGTTATCCGGAAGCCCTGTTGCATTCGGGGTATAACCTGTTATGCCTCCGGTCGCGGTTGCGGTGAACCTGAAAGTGATGTTTCCGTCTGAAAAGGTGCTTGGGCTCTGAAGCCGTATGCTTACTGCGGCATTATTGCACTGGGTGGCAGCTGATGGCACAGGGAAGATCCTCGGAGTGGGATTCACCGTGACCGTAACACTTACGGCCTGCCCGTCGCTGCATCCCATTGGGCTTTCGGGGGTAATTACATAGGTGACCGTTTGCGGGGAGTCAGTGGGGTTGACCAGGACATCTGAAATTACATAATTGTTCGGAAGCCCCGATGCATCAGGGGTGTACCCCGTCACTCCGCCGGTCCCTGAAGCTGTGAACCTGAAAGTTACAGACCCGCTTGTAAATACGGAAGGACTCTGAAGCAGAATAGCTGTGGAAACATTATCACATTGAGCTGTATTTGCCGGAACCGGGAAAATCCTTGGTTCAGGGTTGACGGTTATCACAATATCTTCTGAAGGGCCGGCGTTGCAGCCGTTGGGGCTGACGGGAGTTACCGTATATGTTACTGTCTGGGGTGAATCCGAAGGATTACTAAGGTTATCGGCAATAATATATCCGTCGGGAAGCCCGGAGGCATTTGGAGTAAATCCTGTCACCCCGCCTGTTGCGGCAGCCGTAAAATCAAATGTAACCAATCCGCTTGTGAACCTGCTTGGGCTCTGCAGCCTGATACCCGTAACCGAATTATCGCAGATTGAAGCATCAGGATATACCGGGAAGACCCTGGGAGTGGGATTTACATGCACGACCACCACCCTGGAAGGTCCGGATGAGCAACCATTAGGGCTGACCGGTACAATCGTGTAGGTCACAGTCTGAACAGTGTCGGTCGGGTTCTGGAGGATATCCGCAATAATGAAATCTTTTGGCAAACCGGTTACAGGAGTTGTGAACCCTGTTACTCCGCCAGTTGCGGTAACCGTGTAATTGAATGTTACAACTCCGGAATAAAAGACTGACGGGCTCCCGAGTGTTATATTAACGGCCGAATTGTTGCAGATGATCCTGTCGAGTGAATCCGGAACCACCTGCGGCAACGGGTCTACCGTTATAGTGAATACTTTCGGCTGACCTTCACAGGTAAGACCTCCGAAAGTAAAATGCGGAACAACGCTGATAGTGGCAACTAGAGGAGAATCAGAGGTGTTGAAGGCATTGAATGAGGGAATATCACCTGTTCCGCTCGGTGCCAGTCCTATCGATGGCTGGTCATTGGTCCAGGTATAACTTACATTCCCGGTAGTAACAGTTGAGAAAGGTGGCGGAGCTGAGTTATCGCCGTTGCAGACAAAAAGATCCGGCGGCTGGTTGACTTTGGGTGTTGGCAGGACTGAAATCACAACTGTCGCAGATCCTGAGGCGCAACCGGTCGGGCTGTATGGCGTGATGACATAAGTTGCGGTCTGGATCTGGTCAGTGGGATTGTGTAGCGTATCGCTTATCACATAATCTTTCGGGAGGTCTGTTACCGGCGTCGTAAAGCCCGTAACTCCACCGGACGCTGAGACAGTATAATTGAATCTCACAACTCCGCTGCTGAATGTGCTCGGGCTGCCTATTACAACACTGGTAACACCGTCGTCACACAGGTTCTGTGTCAGGGTGCTGGGAACAACCTGCGGGGTAGGATCAACGATTATCGTGAAGCTCTTCGAAGGGCCGGTACATGATACACCAAGGTAAGTAAACAAGGGGGTAACCGTTATTGTGGCCGTTACCGGTGAGTTGCCTGCATTCAATGCCGTGAAAACCGGGATATCTCCGCCGCCGGAAGCAGCAAGGCCGATTGAAGGAGTATCATTGGTCCATTCATAAGTGGTTATCCCGACTGAGCTTGTGGTCGCAAATACCACCGGCAAAGTAGGCGCATTATTGCAAACAACCTGGTTTAACGGCAACTCTGCCTCCGCAGTCGGGTTTACAGTTATCGTGAATGTTCTCTGTGCACCGTCACAGATAGACCCGGCATTGTCAAAATGAGGCGTCACCATTATGGTAGCCACAACCGGTGCAGTTCCCGGGTTAAGGGCTGTAAATGACGGTATGTCGCCGTTTCCTGATACCGCAAGACCGATGGATGGCGTATCGTTTGTCCAGGTGTAGGTGATGTTCCCCCCGCTGTTGGTCGTTGCGAAGATCACGGCAGTTATTGATTCGTTGTTGCAGACCACCTGGTCCGCAGGCTGCTCAACCTCACCGTCGGGATTTACCGTGATCATGAATGTCTTTGAGGGCCCGTCGCAGGTTACCCCGCCATTCTCGAAGTGAGGTGTAACGGTTATCGTTGCAATTACAGGCGCAAGCCCTGCATTAAGCGCCGTGAAGGAGGGTATGTCGCCGTTTCCCGATGCCGCAAGGCCGATGGATGGAGTATCGTTTGTCCAGGTGTAAGTGAGGTTCCCGCCTGAGTTGGTCGTTGTGAAGATCACAGCAGCCGTTGATGCGTTGTTACAGACCACCTGGTCCGTGGGTTGCTCAACCTCCCCGTCGGGGTTGACCGTTATAGCGAAAGTCTTTGAGGGCCCGTCACAGGTAATCCCGCCATTCTCGAAGTGAGGGGTGACGGTTATGGTCGCAACTACAGGAGCAGTTCCCGGGTTCAAGGCCGTGAAGGCCGGTAAATCTCCGTTTCCCGATGCCGCAAGGCCTATTGATGGCGTATCGTTTGTCCATGTGTAGGTGACATTTCCGCCGGAGTTGATCGTGGTGAAGACCACCGTAGCTGTTGATGTGTTGTTGCAGACCACCTGGTCCGTTGGCTGCTCAACCTCCCCGTCGGGGTTGACCGTGATCATGAATGTCTTTGACGGCCCGTCGCAGGTTACCCCGCTGTTTTCAAAATGAGGTGTGACGGTTATCGTTGCAATTACAGGCGCAAGCCCTGCATTAAGCGCAATGAAGGATGGTATGTCGCCGCTGCCGGATGCTGCAAGGCCGATGGATGGTGTGTCGTTTGTCCAGGTGTAAGTGAGGTTCCCGCCTGAGTTGGTCGTGGTGAAGACCACCGTAGCTGTTGATGCGTTGTTACAGACCACATGATCCGTGGGCTGCTCAACCTCCCCGTCGGGGTTAACCGTTATCGTGAATGTCTTTGAGGGCCCGTCGCAGATTACCCCGCCATTCTCAAAATGAGGTGTAACGGTTATTGTTGCAATTACAGGCGCAAGCCCTGCATTAAGCGCCGTGAAGGAGGGTATGTCACCGTTGCCGGATGCTGCAAGGCCGATGGATGGCGTATCGTTTGTCCAGCTGAAAGTGAGGTTCCCTCCGGAGTTGGTCGTGGTGAAGATCACCGCAACCGTTGATGTGTTGTTGCAGAACACCTGGTCCATTGGCCGCTCGACCTCCCCGTCGGGATTGACAGTGACGGTGAATGTCTTTGAGGGTCCGTCGCAGGTCACCCCGCCGTTTTCAAAATGAGGTGTGACGGTTATGGTTGCCACAACCGGTGCAGTTCCCGGGTTAAGGGCTGTAAATGCAGGTATGTCGCCGTTTCCCGTTGCTGCAAGGCCGATGGATGGCGTATCGTTGGTCCAGGTGTAGGTGAGGTTCCCGCCTGAGTTGGTCGTGGTGAAGATCACAGCAGCCGTTGATGCGTTATTGCAGACCACCTGGTCCGTGGGCTGCTCAACCTCCCCGTCGGGATCGACCGTGATGGTGAATGTCTTTGAGGGCCCGTCGCATGTAACTCCGCTGTTTTCAAAATGAGGTGTAACGGTTATCGTTGCAATTACAGGCGCAAGCCCTGCATTAAGCGCCGTGAAGGATGGTATGTCGCCGTTGCCGGATGCTGCAAGGCCGATGGATGGCGTATCGTTTGTCCAGGTGTAAGTGAGGTTCCCTCCTGAGTTGGTCGTGGTGAAGGCAACAGTAGCCGTTGATGCGTTGTTACAGACCACCTGGTCCGTGGACTGCTCAACCTCCCCGTCGGGATTGACCATTATGGCGAATGTCTTTGACGGCCCGTCGCAGGTTACCCCGCCGTTCTCAAAGTGAGGCGTGACCGTTATAGTTGCAACCACAGGTGCGGTTCCCGGGTTCAGGGCTGTAAATACGGGTATGTCACCGTTGCCGGATGCTGCAAGGCCGATGGATGGTGTATCGTTTGTCCAGGAGTAAGTGAGGTTCCCTCCTGAGTTGGTTGTTGTGAAGATCACCGCAACCGTTGATGTGTTGTTACAGACCACCTGGTCAGTGGGCTGCTCAACCTCCCCGTCGGGATTGACGGTGATAGTGAATGTCTTTGACGGCCCGTCGCAGGTTATCCCACCGTTTTCAAAGTGAGGTGTAACCGTTATAGTTGCAACCACAGGTGCGGTTCCCGGGTTCAGGGCCGTAAATGCGGGTATGTCGCCGTTTCCCGATGCTGCAAGTCCGATGGATGGTGTATTGTTTGTCCAGTTGTAGGTGACGTTCCCGTCCGAGTTGGTTGTTGTGAAGACTACCACAGCCGTTGCTAGGTTATTGCAGACCACCTGGTCCGGGGGCTGTTCAACCTCCCCATCGGGGTTAACCGTTATCGTGAATGTCTTTGAGGGCCCGTCGCAGGTCACGCCACCGTTCTCAAAATGAGGCGCGACAGTTATAGTTGCAACCACAGGTGCAGTTCCCGGGTTCAGGGCCGTGAAGACCGGTAGATCGCCGTTGCCCGATGCTGCAAGGCCGATGGACGCCAAATCGTTTGTCCAGGTGTAAGTTACATTCCCGCCGGTGTTTGTCGTTGTGAAGATCACGGCAGCCGTTGCGGAGTTGTTACAGACCACCTGGTCGGTGGGCGGCTCTATTTCGGCATCAGGATTAACGGTTATGGTGAATGTTTCCGATGGCCCGTTACCGCAGGAGAGCCCTGCCACCGGGACCACTGTGTATGTGACATCAAGCGGACCGTCTGTGTTGTTTACAAGGTGGTCTGAAAGCGTGTAACCATTGCTTAACCCGGATGCTGTTGCCGTATACCCGGTAACGCCGGCCGGAGCACTCGCACTCAGGTCAAATGTCACTTCACCGCTGGTAAAAACGCTCGGACTTTCAAGCCTGACCGAAGTTTGTTCATGGCTGCACTGGACAGAGTTTGCCGGCACCGGGAATACCCTTGGTGTCGGATTCACCATCACAATTGCCGATACTGCGGAACCATCGCTGCATCCCGCAAGCTTTGGGTATACAGTAAAGGTCACCTCAACTGGAACGTCCGACGAATTGGTCAGCGTTCCGGAAACTGTGTAAGGCAGCTGAGCTTTCGAGATGACAAGATCAGCAGCGGCTGATCCGCCCAGATGGGTCGGGTCGGTTGACGTCACTTTAACCTCCCAGGAAAGGCTGGCCGGAATGCTGCTGACACTCGGGCTGCCAATGACCAGGTTCGTATTCCCCCCGTTACATAATTCAGTTGAATTGTTTATTACTGAGGCTGACGGGACAGGCTCGACTCCAATGTTTTGAGTTTTTATTACCGCATTGTGTGCCACATCGGTCAGTGTCCAGGTCCTTATTATTACCCCAAAAACGCTGCAATCGCTTACTCCTGAAATGTCGTCTGAATAGGATTCATTCAGAAGTACAGCCTGGGTACAATTGTCTGATTCATTTGAAAGCTCACCGGTAACTGACGGGTTAGAATTGTAAGTGCAATCCGCTGATCTGCAAATGACAATATCGGAAGGAACCGTAAAATCGGGCGCTGTATTATCCCTGACTTCAATTTTCTGAATACATTCACTGATATTCCCTGCTTCATCTTTGGCGCGCCAGGTCCTGTTAATCGTATAATTATAATGCTGTTCAACCGAATTATCCGGATCGTATGTGCTTGCGTCGTCGTATGTAATTATCAGATTGCCCGGAATGGTGCAATTGTCGGTCGCGGATGCATTCCCTGTTGAGGCAGGGGAATTATCTGCATCGCAGCTGATCGCTTTATCGGGCGGACAGGTAATTACCGGAAGGATATTATCGCTCACCGTTACCGTGAAGCTGTCTGATGAGGAGTTGCCCGCTGCATCTTTTGCCGTGTAGGT